>ENA-UOTX01000044-UOTX01000044.1-compost-metagenome-genome-assembly--contig:-NODE-44-length-113763-cov-12.561230_pt1 | contig 113763 bp, 104 predicted proteins | sample MGYA00238143_ERZ746982 | MGnify/ENA primary metagenome ERZ746982 (study PRJEB28758, sample SAMN06268862) | compost metagenome | isolation source: single cell | place: USA: California, Emeryville... | reverse complement strand
ATTGATTCTGGAAATTTTAAGCGTTTAATTAAAGCAACTTGCACTGCACATAATATTTTGCTTAACATTATGAAAAACGATTCGGGCTTAGAAACGATTGGCAAGGACGTTAAAAGAGAAGTGAGGGGTAATTCTGAGTTAATTAATAAAAAAAAAAAGGACACAACTCTCATTGTTACTATTGAGACATATATTCTCTGACTTGGAGGAAAAGTGTCTTTATGTTGTTTGCTAGAAGTCAGCGAATTGACGAAGTCTTTGTGAGCTTCATCATTTGAAGCAGAAACCACCATTTTCACCAACGCTTAAGTTATTCGAAATGCATTCGATAGAGTTTTTTCATTAAGCAAAAGAAAAACGATACAAGAATCTCAATAACTAAGAGCATATAATACTAAATACATATTTGCGCGAAAAATGCACAATTTTCATTGTAATAACACACAATGGAAAAGGCTTATTAGTAGTTGTTTAGAATCAAAAAATTTGCCGCTATTAACAAAATTCGCACAAGCAATTTCCTAGCCAACAGCTAAGAGTAGAGATTCAGGATTAACAGAATCTAACTCTTTCAGTTCAATTGCCCAAGTTTACTGGAAATAAATTTTATACGGAACGAGTTAACTAAAAACCCCCTCACTACCAAATTAAATGTATTATTAAATCACTACTTTAAGTGCGAACTTGTTAAGCACCCATGACAATGACTCTAAGTCCTAGCAACTAGTAATCATATTCATCAAAGCATATGCCTAATATACTAACTACCTTTTCTCACACAGCGAATATGCAAAAACCGTCGTCCACAACTCTCCAAACCATATTCGACTTTACGATGACGCCAAAAAGTAAGCTCCAAATAAACCCCTTCCTCAATCTGTTTCATAGCCGCGCACTAAAACAAAAAGAGAAAGAGAGGCAAAAAGTGGTTCACGAAATCGGTGAGCTCGCTGCGACTAAAAATCACGAACGTAAAACCACACTAACGCAATATCGTCCTCACAATCTTCTCTAGCAAAGCTAACCAAAGTCGCAAAGCAAAACCTTATCACAAGGCTGTCTCAAAGTAAGGCATCTACGACCGCTGAGACACCCGAAAAAAGGTTACTTCCTCATTCCTCTCATGATTCTAACAAAGCACTAGGAGCAAACTAACCTCGGGAAAGAGCCTCACGGAGACGCCGAGAGCTCAAACGTCAAGATCAAATCTCACTTACTCAACGCCAAAATCATCTAAATTTAACGAAAAAACCCCTGATAAGAGTATTTGAAACTGCCGCTAGTGTCTAATTTCATACTAATTAATAGGCGAAAGACTCGCATTCTCTAATTATAGTTTCCATTTCGAAGATTATAATCCCATTTCCAAGACACCAGCTGCCAGAACCTCAGAGATGAGGCGCAAAATCGATTTTGAACCCAAAAAAACACAGGTCGTGAGTCCAAAGTGGAATTCAAATACTGGAAAATCACGAGAGCAGTCTTTCGTGTTGTCCTCCAGCAGTCTAAAGACTATGCGAAACCATCAAATGTACCAAAGCTTTTTGGAAGGCTTCAATCAGAAAGTTATCGAAAAACTTGAAGATTATGAAGAAAATCCAGCCCTTGAGCCAGACTTTGACAGAGAGTTCCTTTTGCATGAGGAACAAACAACTGACGGAGAATTCAGAGCTGGAGGTATGGAGATAGTGGGAGTACAATACTGCGCCGAGCAGTCTGAGTGCTAGTTGTATCGCGTGGAGTGATGGAAGGATAGGAAATCGATGACAGTGTATGAAAATCTTTATCAACTTTTTTTTTCAAAGAAGAATATGAACGAACTCTATTCCAGTATGAGAGAATTAACTATATCTCAGATTTATTTTTGAGTAATTTCATTTATTGCCGTAACCTTTAAAAACGTGTCTACATTTTACATTCATTGAGTGAAAAATTACTATAGCAGCATCAAGAAACGCATATAACAACAGATAATGTAAAGATATCCCTTTCCAGGGCTACAGCGAAACTTTTTTATTGAAATACAGAATTTATGTCAAAATTGCTTGGGTTAATAGTAGCAAAGTTTTACATTTTCTCAAAATTTATATCAAATATATCCGAAGGTTCAAAATTAATAAGTTTTTCAATTTACGATTGAAATAAATGTTAAAATATGTAATGACTTAAGCTATCGAAACTAAATTATGGGTAGTATCTCATCTCAATAGATATTTCTCTCTCAGGCCTGTGTTTCAGGGATTACATAGGCTTTTTCCTTATAATCCAGGTGATTTGCTTCTCGTTTTTCTATCCAAGAAAACCTCGAGGTCATGCATCGTTTCTAAGGAGGTCAGTGAATTCAAAACCTTAAACTTTGCGATAATATGCGACATCTTATTGCTCCCAATAAGCACGCTATGCAACGAAGGGACCACTTCGCTCCTTGATCTAACTACCAGCAGCTCCATGCAGTTTCGGAGTATCTCAGAGTCTCTAGTCAGCTCGGGCGCTCGGCTCTTTAGCTCGATATATTCGCTCATTAGGTTCTTTAGCCACTTCCACACTTGCTTCACATTGGGTCTCGATTTCCAATAGCCTTTTGGAGAGCACTCAACTGCCATGCTCGTGATTAATTCCACAAATTTCAAAATCGTCTTGCTCTGATGAAGGACCTCTTGGTTCTCAATCTCACCCGATACAGCTCGTGGATCCACAAAGCTCGCCTCGGACTCCACCAACAGCGTGTGATTCGCTGATTTTGATCTCTCGATGCCAGTACTCGTGGAGCGTTTGCGGCTTTGGCTACGGGTTTCTTCCCGAGATCTTCTGTAGTCAACAGGCGCGCAATGCTCGAAAACTCGGAGTCTTTCTTTCAGGACTTTCATTTCTTGCTCTGTGCTCTGCGATCTGAGGTAGTACTTCTCTATTTTGTTAATGAACTCTTTGGACATACGCTCCTTCTCGTTCTTTAATCCAATCACTTCTTCCAGCAATTGAGAATTTTCTTTCTCCAAATGAGCAATTTTGTCCTGAAGCTCATCCAGGTAGGCCTGGTATTGGCCCGTGATATCTCGGTTCTGGTTCAACAGTTCGTCTCTTTGCTTTTCGATGAGATTTCGCTGATGAATTGACTCCTTGAGGTTCTTTCGCATCGTGCTAAGTTCGTCTTTGAGCGCTTGGTTTTCTTGTTCGAGTTTGGAGTTTTTGCCCTCTAACGACAGCACTGTTGCTTTCAACTCAATGACTTTATTCTCGTTCTCTTTCTTTGAAGCATTGACGTCGTTTCTCGTCTCTTTGAGACTCTGAATCACTTCCTCATAGAGTCGTGTCATCTGAATGATAACTTGGTCTTTGCTGTCGAGTTTTTCAGTTAGCTGCTTGATTTTCTCTCGCTCATCATTCAGGAGAGCGCTGATGTCGCCTCTGCTCTCATGCTGTTGCCAGGAGACATTACGGAGGTCATTTTGACTTGTATTGGAGATATCTTGAAGTCTCTGGTGAGTTCGCTCTGCTGGGTTCTTCTCATCGCGGAATTTCACGATTTCATTGGTTGTTGTCTCTTCATTGACGAGTATCACGCCCGTGCTGAGGTTCGACTTCCTCGATCGTGACCTTCGCTGACCGACTCTCGCCCCTTTTTTGAGGATAGAAGCAGGTTGACCGTCCTGTTTTGCGTAAAACGAGTTATTTAACGAACTATTTTCGTCATTTTCTTTCTCAAGGCTACTGTTCAAAACGTGTTGACTCGTGTTGATTTCCTCATGTGTCCGAGTTATCACCCCAGGTTCCCTCCCTCGCTGATGCTGGGCTCCTTTCCCCAACGTCACAGAGAACTCTTGGCTTTTATTCCCTGGCTCCACGCTGCTGTATTGTCCTGGAGAAGCTCTGAGCTTCGAATTGAAACTACTGTTCAACACTTGAGAGTTTTCAATCAGCCGAGTCTTTGGCTCGTGGATTTCTTCTCTTTGCATAAACACCGATTCTGATAGGTTAGTGATATTAGCGAGAACTCGATTGTTTTTGCCTTCATCGGGAGCCACGCGGAAATGGCTTGTGGGTGGGGTGCTTGTGTAGGACTTGTTGTGAGTCGGGCTCCTCGTGGCTGAGTTTCCTGCATAGGAAATATACGATTGCATCTGGGCAGATTTATCATTGAATAAAAATCGCGAGCTTCTCATCAGGTCGATGCTTTTCTTGGTGTCGCCCTCGACGTAGTCAGCGATGCAGATCACGGCGGAAGTATCAGGTGCGCAGGTCTCGATGCTTCCTTGGGTCTTGTCATTAAACGAGTCAACCAATATACTGAGATGCTGGAATTGGCTATTATTCGGTTCTAATTCGGGTCGGTTGTCGTGGGAAGAGGGGTCAGACTCGAGACTGACTTCATCCTCCTCAAAGTGCCCGGTCCGTTTGGTTGTTGAGAGGTCCTCTCCGTGGAGAAGAGCAGAAACTTTTTCATACCGGCAGTCAGTATTCATCGCGAAAAGTTTATTGATAAATTATTTGAAAAAACGTTAAATTCAAAATTTTTATGTTGCATAAGTTCGCATTCGAAGAAAATTTAACTTAAAAATTACAACAAAACACCATATCTTCTGAAACCCCAATGAATCTCGATAAACCTCTCAAGTTAAAGGGTTATATACAAAATTTTTTCTTCTATCACAAGGCTTTAATTTATTCAAGGTAGAAAGGTTAGAAACAATTATTAGCATTGACTATTGGATGCTGTATTGAACAGGAAAAGCGAATTCTATACATGAATTATCGAATGAGAGACTCTTAAGACATCAGAGAAAGGGTTTCGTGTAGCTTTTCAACGTTTGTTGATTTTTCGCAGTTCCAGTTCTTTTTTTATTTGAAACAATGGATTCTTTTTTGGTAGGGTTTGTCGTGGTTATCGCTTTCAGCGTTTTGTTGACTCGGTTCTGCTTTATCGCCTGGTCGAGCGTTAAAATTGGGATGAGTTGTTGTTGCTGTTGATTTATTCTGTTTTCATTCCTGCTTCTAGAGACTGAAGAACTCCTCAACGAATTTCGGCTTCGGGAATTAGCTCTGCTTGCTTTCAAAGTTTGAATTTCGGTTTTTGAGTTCGCTTGGATGTCAATAGATAAGGTAGCTTCTTCTCGCTTAGGCTCTAATGCATGGAGAACCCATGAGGGCAGATATGGATCGACTCTGGGGGTTTGCTTGGCAGTTGTTGTCGTATTTTGAGCAGCTTGGACACGATTCAGGTAGAAGGAGGCCAACAGACTGCTTTTTCCAGAGAGATGAGCATTTTGCACGAGACTCTCAAACTGACTGCTGCTGGGGACATGTGTAAGGGAATCACTTGCAGGCTCGCCTATTAGATTCCTGCTGCTGCTCACTTCATTCAGCGAACTTAGCTCTTGACTGCGGGGTATTTCATAAAAATTTTCTTGAACAACTCGAGCCTTTTTAAATTCAGGAGTGCCGCCAGAAGAAATAACGCTCATGTTATCAGAATTCAATGTGCTTTTTTCTTTCTCGATCAGTTCTAGAGCTGCACTAAGTTTTATTTGATTATTGAGACTCGCTTTGCGATATTTGCTCTGGTAATTTTCTCTGGATTTCATTATTTCGGTATTGAATATTAGCAAGTCCTTGAAAACCGTATCCACTAAAATTGTTTTTGGCAGTTCAGATATCAATACTGGAGGAAGAATTCTTGCGCCATCCTTCAACACGTCATGGGCTTTGAGGAATTTTGCTCCGCCGTCTAAAGTTTGGGACTTTGTTTTTGAATTAGCAGAGGTTGGATTTGGCATTACAACTCTCTTGCTGCTTTCATTCTCACTCTCTTTCCGCCAGCGATTTTTATCAGGTGATGCATTGCTGCTTCGCGACTGAGGATAGAGCACTTTTGCAGGGTTCGCAGTCGAAACTCTCTTCGGATGACCGTTATTCACCGCTCTAAGCGGTGAGCGGCAGTTTTCTCTGCTTTCTGGCCTTGTGATTGTAGTTATCGCATTTTTTGGAGTTGGGTTGGCAGGCCCATGCTTTACTAAGTCGTTAAGCTCGTTCTCTAGTCGAGCTCTCGAGTTTTTTATTGCGAAGCTGATTAGTAGGCCCATTTGCAAGTTTTCTTCGCTCAAAATCGATTTTAGAACCTCTTCTGCTCTTGTGAGTGCTGCTGTGATTTTTTCGCTCTTTTCAAGAGAGCCAAGACCAACGATCCTTTCTTTGACATTGTCGTTTAATTGTAATACTTTCTCAACGAATTTCGCGACTATCCTGTAGATTGTAAAAGGTTATTGAAGTATCCCATGGCCAATTTTACCTTTTGGACCGAGCGTTGTTGATTTTAACATCTAGATATTTCTTCATCAAGGTATTCTCTATATCCACGCGAAGGGTTTCAATTTCATTCAGCTTTTGATGCAACTGTTTCCGCCCGCCAAGAGCGGTCAGCGCACTCTCTGATTTAGCGACGAAATCGAGGATATAGAGGAAGGTCTGCTCTCTGTTCTTAAGACAATCCAGCAAGTTGTTCAGATCTTCAACGTGGATAGATTCGTGATCGTGAGCACTACGGTTGGGGCTGATTTCACGGATGCCTTGGGAATGGGTATTTGTCATAGTTTTTTGTGTGAAACTGACTTGATCCTTTCTAGCTATTGCCAGCTATAGTTCTTGGTCTAACTCTTTCCATAAGAAAGAGATGAATAAAATTTAATCAACCGGCGGTTTTTATCGATCTTGTAGTGTTCTCAACTCGACTGAGAAAATAATTTTTGATTTTTCTATGCATTCCACAATATCAATTAAGAACCCCTATGCATAACATCATTATATGACCCTGTTTATATAGTTCCATGGGAAGCTCAACAGGGTTGCCTACTCATTCAATGACTTTCTTTACCATGGTATATAGTACTTCTAAGGATGATGAGACCTTTTTATGATCCCGATAAAGCATCTTTGAAGGGAGACCTCAAAGCAGATTCTCCAATGCTTTTGACTGGGTTTGTAACAAGAAAAATGAGTGCGATCAGAAATTGGTCGCGCGATTATTAAAAGCGAATAAAGGCGCTTTGGTGGATAATTTGAAATCAAAAGTTAACTCATACATAATCAAAAATAAGCGCGAATACTACTATATTAAAAAAAAAAGACCGCAAGTATTTTTCATTTATAATTCCTTTCGCACTCCCAAGGCGATGATCATTGAAAATAAAAAAAACGACAACGAAGCCGATATCGAAGAGCCCATGGCTGGCTGCAAGATGTTCCAAAAGCGCTACTTGCTCCTCCACGCCAGAAACCAAAACCATCAGAAAATCTTTGAGAAAAGAGCTTCATTTCACCAGCAAACGTTCAAAAAATCTGATGAATGCCAAGAAATCTTCGCAAAGCTCAAAACCATCGACGAATTCGTTTCCAGTGGGAACAAATTCTCCTCTTCCCAAAGCAAAGAGTGCAAAGAATTCCTCTCCAAGCTCCGAAACCTGGTCGCCACTAACCAGCCCCTTCAGAAAAACCTCGAGACCAACAGCTCGTTTTTCCGGGCTCTGGCTCTGCTGGTGGTCGGAAAGAATTACTCACGATCCCTGCGATATGAGGCATTATACTCCTTAGCTATTTTCTCAAACTTCAGCATTCCTCAGGACTACCTCAAAGACCTCCTCGTGGTGCTCGTCCAAGCGTCTGAGAATAACTTTGGATGCGATATCCAGGGCCAAGCGCTGCTCTTTTGGGAGAAGTTTCTGTACACAATTGGCAATGTAATCATCGATAAGCCCGAGGTCCGACAGTTCCTTTTCAACAAGGTCCTCGCGAAGAACATCGTGAATATGTTGTACATGAAGGACACTAACGTGGTTTCTTTGGGCGTCTGGTGCCTGAGGAACCTCCTGCGAAACTGCGAGAAGGACTGGCTGTTGTTATTCAACGAATACGGCTACCTTAAAGCCCTATGGAGTCTAATTACCTCTAAAACGACTCCTGATGGGCTTTTGAAGGATTGCTGCTGGGCGTTGGCCTTTATCTCAGAAAATAAAACGGATTATCCAATCTTTAGCCTGGATCTCCTTAACGAACTGAGCAAATTATGTCTCAAAGCCGAGGTCACGGTGGCGATTCCTTGCTTAGCAGCGATATCAAACACCGTAGGGAACTATGATAGGGATAGTCTCATAATGCTGCTGCAAAAATCGAGTCTATTGGAGCTCTTAAGCAAAGGGCTGTATTCGGACTCGCAGCTGCTGCTTAGAGAGGTGCTTTTCACTTTTTCGAATCTGTTTGCGACTTGTGATTTCCTAATTGAGTATTGTATTAAAAACAGCGAGATTATCGCACGGATAGAGGCGTTGATGGTCACGAAGGACATTTATACGCTGAAGGAGAGCCTATTTTGTTTTATAAATATTTTGAGTTCAGGGAACGGGAAGTATATCAAACCGCTGCTTGACACGAGACAGCAATTAACCAAATCAATTAGACTTGCAATGGAATACGAACCGATGACCACCGATGATCCGTACTATCTTATGAAAGAAATTCTTACGAAAATAGAATGAGCTGCTCATTTGTATGTATACAAATAGCAAGGAGCTGTTTAGTGCCAAGATAGCGTTATTTGGTCGTTCAAGTTATTACTTTTTAGTATCATTTGATAAATCTTCCTGAGAAAATGATCAATTACAATGAAAATATCCGCTCATATCTTGGTACAGGAACCTCTGCATGAGGAGGCACGTTATCCCTTAAAGGAACGGTGAATGAGTATTTTTTGAGAAAAAACCCGTTAGCGGTGATAATACATTAGGAGTATTATGGTTTGATTTGATTTAGTGGATAATTTTCATAAGGAATTCTGAATTGATTAAGAACTAAGGTGCAGATATTTAATAATTCCAAATTAAATACAGAGAGAATCCTCATAGAAAATGACTTTGCTCCTTCTCAACAGTGGATCAAGAATCGCAACTGGTGTCCTCAAGCGCCTTATCAGCTCTGGAAGTTACAACAATATCATTTTAGCTGACACCTATCCAAACTATTGGGCAGTTCAAAAATCCCTGCTCGCAAGAGAAGAGTTTGGAATCACTTCAGACTCCAAGACCAAGCTCGAGGACGTCAAAATCTCTGAGCGATCAGATCTCATTGATGTCATCAGAAGAGCCTCCCACATTGTGTACGTTACTCATGATTATTACGCGTTGGTTCCAGCAAAGACAAACCTCATCAAAGCCGCAGCCCAAATCGCCAAAGAAAACAAGAGCCTTAAGTCATTTGTTGCCCTTACTCCAGTCGAACTCGACCACCAAGGTGAACTTGGCGAAGTCGAGGCATCTGAGAGAGAAGCCAGAGAGGCCTACCCTGACCTCGTTCATCTCAAGTCAGACATCGTTGCTGGTGAGCACGGCTCTCTTCTCTCGTTCTTGGCCCAAAGAATCTTCAATGGAGAATCAATCTACCTGACCCAACAAGCCGGAGCAAAGCAAGCCGCTCCAGTCTCCTGCAATGATGTTGAGGCCGCTGTCGAAGCAGCTTTGAAAAACGATAAGCACAAAGGTAAAGCTTATCTCCTCCAAGGACCAGGCAAGGTTGGCTTCACCGAAATCATCGAGACCCTCGGCAAAGCCACCAATAAGTCCCCAGCCATCAGATCCAGTGCCCTTGAAAACTTCGTCAGCCCTCTCTCCGTGAACTTGCTTTCTGAAAAGCTCTATACTTACGAGTACATCAACGCTATGAGATTTTTGGAGAATTACAGAATCCTCTCTGAGGGTAACTATGGCAAGATGGCTGAACTGGGAGTCACCCCAACCGATTTCAGTAAGGTATATGCCAATATAAAGACCGACTTCCAGAGAAAGGATTCTGGACTGGAAAAATTGATCAAAGGGTTCCTTTATTAATTACTCAATGGTTCTCTCGCAATAGATTTGCATAAGGCTGATCTTTTAATGCGTAAGGAAAAAGATGCGATTATTGTTTGTTCTGGGAGTAATATAACGTCTTTTATGTGGTAGTAGTAAAACTAGCTGATTCACGCTTTAGTTTTAAACCATTGCGAACGCTGAATATTCCCAACAGGTGCTATATTGTACTTTGAAATATCAAAAACATGAAAAAAAAACAACGGTAGGACAACTCAAACAGCTTAAATGCCTATCAAACCGACAAACCACAGAAAACCGAGGCGGTAGCTGTGAGGTTCATAGTCTCAGAGATGTTGTAGTTTAAATCGATTAGAGATCTGTAGAACATTGATGGAAAATCTAATGTAGGGTGAGACGCGGTTATTCACGTGTAGTCACTACTAGTTGCCTAAATAATGTGATACGTGCTCCTTATGAGCTTTGGGATGGCTAATAACCTCGTTGGATATGGAAACCAGGTACATGATGCAAATATTTAAACTATATTTTTTTAAATCTTCCAGCAGAATCAGATCGAGATTGGATATTCTGAGAACAAAGGAACCTTCCAATTTTCTGACGCCTTTTGCAAAATATACGCCTTTCCTTAAACAGAGTTCAAAACTCTCCTAGAAAGCTGCTTCGAACCGGATAATTTGATGGAAATAGAGGAGAAGCAGTGAGTCTACGCGCCTTCTGAGCGCGTGGTAAAATAGCAAATCTTCTAAATTTAATAATTAACAAAAATTTTGCTTTCGGTATATTACCTCTCTTATTGATGGCATAACCCATCAAGATGAGTCTCAGCTTAAACCAAGCAATATACCAGCAAATTGCCTCTCTTGTTCAGGGTATTGTGAACAAGAAGGGCACCAAGAATTTCAAAACTGAAGTCCTTACGGTAATATATCCATCATCTCAATAATATTTTCATCTCTTCCTTCCTTTCATTCACTCTTTCTAATTCTCAAACTCACATTTTTATTTGACCAGCTCGTCAACGCCTTGGGAGCCGAAGGAGAAAAGTATCTGTTTACTTGTCTCCTGAACGATCTCGACTTCAAAGATTCGAAAGTTCAAAACGGCAGCAAAGATCAGTTCAGAACTCAGTTTCTCACGCAAAGGCTCACTCTTTGCAGCAGTCAAGGGATTTTCTTAGACTATTTCTCTCAGGTCAATCCTCTGATATAAGCCTTTCCTCACGCTTTTCTTCAGGTTATCGAACAAGTTTGCCCGAATCAAAAATACGCTGAATACCTGAGCGATATGTTTAAGTGTCTCAAGCTTTCTACCCCTCTGCAACTCCTTTTGGCTGCATCACTAGTGCTTTCACATAATCCCATTGCGAATAAAGAAGGTAACTTTTAATCAATGTCTCGACCGGGAAAAAACAAAAAAATTCATGACAGGTGTCGCGCTGCTTCGAGGGAAGCTGGTCGAGTACTATCAGCTCGGAAAGCCCATGTCATTCCCAGAAAATGCACTGAGCGCACTGATCTATGCGCTTCGTAAAAACAGTGATTTTGACGTAACAAACGAGGATGTTTTGCGCTTGACTTATATGTTGTATATGCTAGGACCTCACGGCTGAAGTGCAGTATCTCCTCGAAACGAACCAGACGGCTGAGAAGATTGCGGACTTCAAACCGCTCTTTGTGAAAGATTTCGGCAGTCCGAATGAGGTAATAATACTCATCGATAAATTACATATATGCTGATAAAATTGCATCTAATAGGGGAGGATTGATTTAGGCGTATTAGGAAACACTGCACCCTCCAAATTATGGGAGATATTAGCTGATCTGGGTCCGACAGTGACTTGGAACACGCAAGAACTGGGTTTGGTCATGATGGAGTTTCCTAACCTAGATGAAGATGCTATTCTTCAAACGCTGCTCATGATGTCGAATTCCATAGGCGACGACTTCAGCGATACAAGGGTTTACGCACAGACTTACACTGCCACTAAAACAAGTAAATTCCCCTTTGTTAACAACGTTTCTTAAGCCCCTGCTCACCATAATAGATGATTGGACCGCATTCCAAGGAGACGGCTTTAGCGAAAAGAAGACCCCAACCCATTGGAATTTCGATAATTTCATCCGAGCCTGCATGGAACACTGCTCGAACCTGAAATGGCCAAACGTGATCAAGAAGCTGGACCGACCAAACTTGAAGTTCGTTGACCAGAGGGCGTTCCAAACCTTCTTCTCCGTGCTTCGAAAATGCAAGTCATACAGCAATTACTCCTTCCCGCCGTCCGTGCTCTTTGAGCATTGGAACAACTCCACCTCTCAGATCACCTTCCTCATCAACGTGTTCAATTGCGGTCAGCCTGACCTCGTGTTTTTCAACGAGTGCCCCAAACGACAGGTCGCACTTGACCTCTATCCTAACTTGAAAATCTCCAATCTGAATCCTGCAGTGCTCCAGTTCTGGTCTTCCCTTGACTTCCTCGAGATCCTCGTGGAGCTCTCGGATTCAGATTACTTCGTTGAGATCCGACAGCTCTTCGATTTCCCACTTAGCAAGTGTCCTGATATGCTTATCTTGGGCCTGGCCCAACTGAAACCAAAGCGAGGAGCCACGCTGCTGGACGAGCTGTACAGCTACCTCTTCCCGCTCTATCTCCTCAACCACGCGAGCTCTCTCGAAATCTTAGAAGCGATCTGGAAGATCAACCCAAGCATTATGATTTCTGCCATCGCAGAGCTCTATAAGAAGGATAACTCGTCCCTTAACCTCTCGAGAGTGCTGGATATCACCCAGGAAATCAAAGATTCGCTGATTCCAATCGCGAGCTGCAAAGACTACAACTTCGCTGTCAGCCTTGGTATCCTCGCAGCTAAAAGAGACTTCCTACATCTGGACCAATGGCTCGCTGAGCGCATCAAGACCGCAGGAAATGCGTTCGTAAGCGCGATCTTTAAATACATCGATGATAACATCATCGAGCCTTGCAACGTGAATAATGACACACAATTCGAGATGATCCTGGACCGCTCTCAGCTGTCATATGAGACGCTTTCGTTGATATTCCAGCTGCTGATGAACCCGAACTTCGAGTCGAAACTCTCGCCCAAGAACCGCGTGCTACTGAGTGAGAAATACAAGGAAATCTGCAAATTATACCCGGCAATAGTCGCTGAAAGCTCCAGGACGGAGATCGAAGAGTCGGCGAACACGATCTTTTACAAGCTCTACAAAGAAGAGATGTCGATTCCCGAGCTGATAGACCTCATGACTCGCTACAAAAACTCGAATAGCAACAAAGACAGGGAGATTTTCGCCTGTATGATGACGAATCTCTTCGATGAGTACCGCTTTTTCAACCGATATCCTGAAAAAGAGCTGTTTATCACTGCGCAGGTGTACGGCTCTGTCCTTGCGAACAAACTCATTGAAGGAGTGACGCAAAACATTGGACTTAAGTGTATTTTCGAAGCGCTTAAAAAAACTGGCAAGATGTTCGACTTCGGAGTCAAAGCGCTTGAATACTGCAAGTCCCGGCTGCATGAATGGCCGCCGAACACCTCATTACTCTTCCAAAATGAGCAGCTTAGAAGGAAACACTTGGATTTATTAGAAGAAATCCGAAACGTAATAAATTATCATTCATCTCCGTCCCTTATCAGCTAATAATTTAGATGTGTCAAGCGAAAGGAGTTCAGCTGGATATCCCTCCAGACTACTTTAGATACTTGCAAGATCGGGCAAAACAACCTGCAGGGATCCCTGAGAAGAGCAGCCAGCAGGTTCTGCCAGAAAATATCGCGCAGTTCGGTGGGACCATGGGAGGTCAGCCGTTCAACCCACAGCAGGCGCAGTTCTTGCAGAGCCTCCAGGGTCAGATGGGATTCAATCAACCTATTGGCACGAATCTCGGTGAATCGCCAAAGAAGCTCCCTCCTACCCAACAGAAAATGCAGGCGCCGAGTGACCAGTTTATTGGAGGTGGGATGCCGTTCGGTACAGGTGAGCCTCAATTCGGCGGTAACTTCGGACAGGTCAATCCTATTCTAGCGGGATCATCGCAGCAACAAGGGACAGCGCAGAAGACCCCGCTTAGACTGCAACAGAAGCCAACGACGCTCCCTACGAAAGCAGTTAGTATGCCAGACCAAAAGGCTCCGTCGGATAAGGTTCAAAAACCAGGCGATTCGAGTCAAGGGCCTCCTTCAAGCGAGTCGCTGAGTATGGTGGCTGATCGAGAGCTTCCAGAGCTCAGTGAAGAGATCATGAAAAAGATCACGTTTGCATTGAATAACTGCACCGTCAGCAACGTCGATGAGAAAGTCCGAGAGCTACTTCCAATTATAGATGCCAATAACGTTGCGACCTGGATTGCGAAGTACATAGCCTACAAGCGAGCGCCTACGGAATCAAATCTGCACGCTATGTACATCTCGCTCGTGACGAAATTGAACAAGAAGGAAATGTTCCCAATGATGATCAAAGACACTATCAACTGCATCAATATCGTCTTGGCGTCCGAGCGCGTTGCCAATGAGAAGACCATCCTGAGGAATCTGGGCTCATGGTTGGGTGGCCTCACGTTAGCGAGGAACAAGCCCATCATCATCGCTGACTTTGACGTGAAAAACCTGCTACTAGACTCCTTCGAAAACGGCAAACTTGAATACGTGTTGCCTATGGTCTGCAAAATGCTGTCCATGGCGACTCAGAGTCAAGTGTTCAACATAAACAACGCCTGGATGAGAAGCATTTTATCGCTTTTGGTTGAAATATTGGAGCGACCCGAGCTTAAAATGCACCAGAAGGCGGAAATAACAGTGCTGTTTACCGAATTGAAGATTGAGCCTAAAGCCATCATGCCCTCGGATCTCATCAATAGGCGGCTTCAGAGGAAAAGGTAAAAAACTTTTGAAAAAGTTAATCTTTTAACAAAAATTGCCTTTAGAAAATCAAGCAGACAGATCATGACGGAGTTACCGGAACATGTTCAAATCGACAAGTCGCTTGCTATGTACCAAGAGCTCGACTTGAAAAATATTGTAGCACAAGCCTTAGAGAAGGCGATTGCGTAAACTTAAATGGCTTTTTCAAAAAGGCTAATTTATTGTTTTACCTCTTCCAGGGATATAATTCCTCAAGTCGTGTCTAGATCAGTAGCAATCGCGCTAATAACCGCCAAAGAGCTCGTTCTGAAGGACTTTGCGCTTGAGCCCAGCGACGTCAAGTTCCTCCAGGGCGCAAATCTCATGGTTCAGCACCTGGCTGGCAGTTTGGCGCTTGTTACATGCAGAGAACCCGTCAGATTGAGTCTCATTAACTTCTTGAAGCAGGCCCTTGAGGGTTACAACATCGATGAGACCACCAAAGAAGAAATCATCAATTCCCTCAGCAGCGACAACCTGAACCTCGGCTGTTCCTTGATTAAGAGGGCTGTTGTTGACAAAGCGATCGAGGACGTCAATCGAGATCCTGCTATCATCGAAGCCGTTGAAAGAAGAAGAGAGGCGATGAAGCATGGCATGCCGGTTCACATCGACGAGACCATCTACCAACTCGTGACGAATCTCCCAGAGATCCTCAAACCTAGCCCCCGAGGCCTGACACCCGAGCAGTTCAGAATCTACGAAGATTTTGCTAACACCTCGCGAAATCTGACTAGCCAGAGCAACCCGAGCTCCAGTAGCAAGAAAACGCATGTGGTAGGCGGGGAAATGGAGCAAAAGGGCAGAGTGGGTGAAAGGAAGCTTGACCAGAGGAGTTTGCAGACCGTGGCTGAATTTGAGCAATGTAATGACCATCACTAACCCTCTTTAATCTTACTTTTATGCGACGATAGACATCAAACAGCTCGATAAATTCCTCGGAAATTGGTCCTCTGCTGCTGGTGATCGAGAGGAGCGAGTCCGTGAGTTCCATAGTCTGACCAAAGCGATCAGCGATGTGATCAAGAAGACTGAGAACATGAACTTCTTGGCCTACGAATTCGCCATCAAGGTACGTTGCTAATTCTATTAGCAAATTCCCTAAACACTTTCTCTTTTAGATAATGACTCAAGCTTTCGGCGGGAAGCTCTCTACCGAAAAAATGACGGTATATCTCGATCTTCTCACCACTTTGAAGCGGTATTACGACAGCAACCTCAGCGTCGAAGTGTTGGAATGGATCTTAGACCCACAAGAGAAACGAACACTGAAATACGATATTATCCTCATCCTGATCCGCAAAAACTTCATTACCATCGCCGAATTCGATGAGATGTACGCTGACGCTCTGGAAAAATACAATCAGACCTATCAGTTCGTTCCTGTAGCCAAGATCATTCAAACGCTCGTGTTCGATGAAAAACTGCTTCCCTTAGAAAACTTCCAGCGCTCTGTCGACCAAATCCTCAAAAACCGCAAGCAACTTCAAAGCATGCCTGAGATGGCGAAGTTTTATGAAGAATATGAAAAGTACCGCGCGACTGCAGGCAATGATCCAAACAACCAAGCTACTAGACTAAAGCCTTCAATGCAGCAACAACCATTGAACTACAATCTGGTTTTGAACTTGTTCAGCGAGAAAGAATCCGAGTTTTTCAAGACTTGCGCGAAGAAATTGTACGAATGGCTGCCGATTACCGAAGAGGAGGAGATTCACGAGTACATGAGGAGCTTGTCGGACATCCTCCAGGGTCAAGATGAGAACACGCTGAAATTCTTCGTGTATATCACGGATATTTGCATCGAACATGCGCTTGAAAGCACGAAGCGGGCGGAGTTGTGCGCGTCTGTGCTGGATATCGATGCTCAAGACATGGATTTTACATACATCGATGCTCTCAGCAAACTCATCATTATTCTCCTGAAAACGATCACGACCAGCAAGAGCGAGCTGTTCGAGAAATGCCTGCATTCTGCGATGATCGTGCTGATTAAATACCATGATTTCGAAAAGGAGAAGTTCAATCAAAGACCTTTCTTCAAGCTCTTCTTGAACTTGATCTATGTAATTAACTGTTATATTGTAGTGTATTCTGATCCTGGCTTTTTGATAGGACTTGAAAAGAAAGGAGTACAATTTCAGTCTGACGGACATCACCCAGTTCTTGAGCATTTTCATGAAGCTCTTCGACAAGATCCAGCCACTAAAATGCCCGAGCTTTGCTTTCGCCTGGCTCCAATTGATCTCTAACAAGGATTTCATGCCATTTGTGCTTATGAACGTGCCAAATGTAAACCATATTATTTAGTATCATATGTATTAATCGCTCTGAAATCCATAGAACCAGATCAAGATGGACATGTGGGGCCGATTCAGTACGCTGTTAATCGACATCTTCAAGATGCTCCGGGAAGTTTCAGAAACTGACTTCTTCGCAACAGAGACCATGAAAACCTTCTACAAGGGAGTCCTGCGAGTGTTGCTCCTCCTGCTGAACGATTTCCCTGAATTCTTCATCGAAATGAGCTTCATCCTTTGCGAACACATCCCAGAAAAGTTCCCTCAGATCAGAAACTTGGTCCTCTCCGCCTACCCTCCCAACATGAAGCCTCCAGATCCTTTCCAAGCTTCAGCTCTACCAGTATTTAAGCATTTTTCTCACCTATTGCTTATCTATATCAAAAACCTAGCACCTTGAAGCCAAAGAAGAGTTCCGCGTTTTGCCCGTCCCACTTGGCAACGTCTTTGACAGGATCTCCAGCATCGAGTTACATGTAATATCCTACTTCCTGCCTCATGCTTACGAATTTGTACCTCACAGTCGAGCGTCTCGAACTTCTTGAACACCCCGAACAACGACATTTTCTTCCGTGAGATTTGCAGCAAGCTCCTCATCCAGAACGAAACAGGAAGTAAGCCCCCTCACCCTAAATTCCGGATGTTATATCATATTATAAGGTGCAATCAATTACCCCGTTGTGAACGCTTTCGTTCTCTACATCCCTCAACTCGTTCTGAGGAGTAAAAAACGCTTTTTCCCTCTCTCTCACTCTTATCATCAAATCTAATAGCTCCAGATCCAAAAGCCAAGGAATTCCGAAGTCAATCCTATAATCTGTTCTGGGTAAGCCTTACTACCTGCAGTTTCAGCTCTATAACTTAATGGATTAGAAACTGCTGACGAATTCGAACGCTAGCATGAGAGAAACCCTCCTGAATGCGATTCTCAACAACCTTAGATATCCAAATCTAATTACATTCTACTTCATTAACCTCATCTTCGGCTTCTTCTCCACAGACAACGAAATTCTCCAGGAGCAGATTTTCAGGTACCTTTTCCTCCCTAACTCAGCAATTTAAACATTTTCTCATAGAATGCTTGAAAGCAGAGCTTCTCTGGACCCTCCGCTTCCTTGGGGCATAGTTTACACCTATGTGAACATATTGCGGTTGCCAAAGATGAAAGAGAAAGCAAACTCGCTAAACTCGAATATCAGAGACGTCTGGGGTCAAGGCAGGCCTGAAAACTTCTCTGATGGCTAAAAACCAGCAACTCATCTGGAGTCTGCAAGTGGTTGTAAATAATAATACTCAAAATTTTCTGCATCGCTTCTTGAATAAAAAGATGGCTTTTTCTCTTTTACTATATTATGACAAATTGAATGTCGCCTTGAGTGGTTTTCATAGATACCAATAGAGTCTAGTATTAGGTGTCCATATTATCTATATCAGCTGGCACTGAAAACTAAAAAGTAAAAAGAAAGAGATTCCTAATTCCATTAGAAGACCATTCAGAAAATTCTATCTAAAAGTGAACGGAAACTCCTATCTCCTGAGAAAAGCTAAAAATATCGAAAAGCAGGAGAGAGCAGAGGGAGGCATGTGTGAAACTAGAGTGGTTTAATGAGGGTATTAGGCAGCTAGGGGTTAGGAATTTTGTTGTAAGCTGGTCTAGTTAGTAAAAATAGGCCTTGAACGGGAAAAATAAAAGGTGATTCGGTCCTCAGGCTATTTAACTGGTTAATATTTTATAAATGACAGATTAGAATTATTTTCAAGAGACCACAGAAAAACTGTAGGAGACCCTTCGGTTAGGCATTGTAGACACGCTTAGTGCTCTAAAAACGCAGCATTCTTCCAAACATTAAAGCCAAGCTTAGATACTAAGTTTAGTAAAACATGAACTCCAAAGATACTATGGATATCGAGTCTCAATACCAACCGAATGAAGGCGACCTTATCGTCCAAGGAGAATTCGTTTCATATCGAGATGCGTATGAACTGAATGGGGCTCCTATCGTTGAGACACAGATACTTATCGAGATCATCGCACTCATCCTCGGTGCTGTTCTCGAAAAAACCGATCAAATCCCTGACACGCTATCGACTCCTTTTAATGGCAAGAGCGTTCCGGCTATATCGATAAAAGACTATCTAGCACGGATTATGAAGCGAGCTGAATGCTCCGATGAATGCCTTATCCTCGCGCTGATCTACATAGATCGTATGACTGAAAGAAACAACAAACTGGTCATCAAATCCATTAATATTCACAGGTAAATGTGATTCCTTTCGATGAAAACTTAATGGATTATCTCATGGAAAATAGGTTCTTGATCACAGCAGTGATGCTTGCAGCAAAGTTTTATGATGATCGGTATTACAATAACGAGTACTATTCCCGCGTTGGAGGCATTTCAAAAAAGGAGATTAATCAGCTGGAAGTCGAGTTCCTCAACTACATTAATTTCAATCTCTATGTTGAACCGGAACTTTTTTTTAAATACAGAGACAAGATCCTCTCACAAGTGAAAATCTGTTGAAAAGAAAGGAAGAGCAGGGCATAACGAGTAATATTGAGAATTGATGATTGTGTTAATGTTATTAAGTAGGTGTAAAGGATTGTTGTGATAAAGATGGAGAGTGGAGAGGGGGAAAATACAAGCTATTCGATTAGTTTGTTTGTAATTAAAAGATTATTTTGTTACTATGGCAATGTGAGCAAAGTATGCCAAGTAGGAATCAATGAAAAATTTTTATAGTGATGAGTATGTTTATATAGTAAAACGATTCGATGTATGTTGAGTATTTTTACAAAATGAGAATTAATATTAGCCTCCGGCGAGATGAAAGCAGCGTATTTCAAATTGATTGTTAGGAATTTCTTTGTTTTTTTAAGGAATTTTTTGAGTTAACCTTTTGCACGCGATCGATGGTTACGTGTGTATGAATGGGATAAGTTCTCAGGATTTATGTCTTTTGCGATGAATAGAAGCTTTTTGCTCTTGAAATCAAGGTATTTGGATTAGCTAGTCAATCCGAATGTACTGTAATTAACCAATCAACGATGAATTCGAATCCATTCGAATAATTTTAAGACAAACTTTCTAACTTTGAAATTAGAATTGAGTTACTTTGCGTTGAAAATTAGAAAAGTAAAGAAAGTACTCAAACTTAATTAAATCCGACCTCCATTTTCAAGCAAAATCGAACTTTTTATATGACGGCAAAAAGGTTGAACTTTTTCTTTAAAGCCCATAAAAGTCGCATGCATTATAATATTATATGTATTAATACTATTTATGATCTCTCTTTAGTTGCAGCAGGTCAGATCAAGCAACACGATTTTTTTTTTAAATTTTTACACAAGTATTCACAAATTTCTGAGGAAATTGGTATCAAGCTATTCGATGCGTTTTCTTTGATGAGAAATTACAAATCCAATGCAAAAAATATTTAAGAGTTTTCATGAGTTATTACAAAGCCTTTTCATGTACAGTCACACTTAAATCAAAGATTGATAATTTTTTCATTTCTGAAATAACCCTAAACTGGCTAATTCTATCAAAAACATTATGTTTATTCAGAGTGATTATGTCACAAATATCCAGTTTAATAATTATAATTCATCTCAGCATCGCTCTATTTTGGACCCAACAATAGAATTCCTTGTTCTCAGGACCAAACTTATCCATAAAATTTTTATAAGCAGTGCTCGAAACCCCAACGCAAACCTTTGAAAAAAGAAGGAAAAAAAAAATACTCTGCATTGAGAAAACCATTTAATGATGATTTCATTGACGAGAAAGAATAAAAATTTTTTTCTTTTACAGATTCACATTATTCAATTACCTATGAACCAGGTTATTAAGGAAAACCTTATTAAAAAGCCTTTCCAATCACCACTAACAACATCTCGGTTCAACAGCATTAATTCATCATTGAATTAATCCACTCCTTGCAAATTTTCAAAGAGCGGGTACATTTGTATAACTTCTTCATTCTCATATTTCCAGTATAATTTTCAGAAAAACCCTCTTCAGTTTCCATCCTCTCTCAAACAATTAATTCACTGAAAGCACTCTACGTAGCATAGAACTTCATTGTAATTAGGTCAAAAAACCAGGGATTTCTTCCATCGATTAAACTGATTAGATGCCTTTATTGCGTTATTCGTACTTCAATCGCTGAGAATAACATAAACACTTTTCAACCAACTAGTCACCAGACTCTGCATCCACTCGTCTTAACGTGTTAGCAGGCAGTTTCATGAAAAGTTGAAGCGCGACGGTACAAAGTACGTTGGCAATTATTTAATTATCTCAACACTATAACTCCTCTAATTATAATTTTATTAGAACTGAGGAAAATCTCTGTCAATGACAGAAAGTAAAGCAAGTGACGAAAAGCCGTTTATTCTCAGCAAGATTATCCCTGTACCCTCCTTCCTCCCCTTCATTCACTCATAAAATTATCATTTAGGAGCTGTTCGAAAACTTTTACTTCAAGTATAACACAAAGCCTGACCCTTCCAAAACTCAGAAGGTGATCGATGACGCGAGAAACATCCTTCATTGCATGTACTGGAACGGCTTCGAGCGGCTTGAGTACGGGACACTGTCTTACGCAAACGCAGAGATAATTCTAAAGTCAATTAATGGGCTTATTGCACACGAATTAGAACGTTTAGCCGAAACCAGTTACGAAAATTGCGAAGACAGCGAAAAAAACCTCAAAGCCCTTATCTCCATAGACTTCAACCTTAGGTACCGCGCGAAGAAATACCTCGGGACCCCTTTTCTTGAATTTACTAAGCTGTTATATACCAATAACACTCCATCAGTCATTAATAAAACCTTGATTAACCTCGGCTACGCTGTGTTACAGATAATCCAAAGCGATGAAGACACCTCGAACTCCGCTTTCATAATAGAGCATCTGCAGGAGGTCCTTGAGCATCAGCAGCCCTATTTCGCCCTGCTGCAGAACTATGGATTCGATTTCGTGAAGATTATGGAGAGCTTTGAGACCAAGCATAAAGGAAAATCAGTCAAGCACTCAAGGTTCAAGTTTTCAACACTCATTGAGAGAATTTTGCAAGAACAAGCGAATTTCCCTGCGTTTTTGCTGTTCAAAAACAAGGCGAAAATCGTTGATCTCTCGCGGAAAGCAGCGGAAATAAAGCCCAACAATATCATCGCATTGCATAAAATCGTGCTCGCGGTCTTCGGATACAACCCAGCGACCGTCGACAAGCTCGTCTCGCTTAGACTCTACGGCGAACTGCATTTTCTCTTTGATTACGTAACAGCCTGTCAGTCAAAAATCCACGCGACTAAGATCCTCAGCAAGCTTGTGCTAACCTACCAGCTAGTCTGTAAGCTACTAAGTCCTATTGTTCCTTGCTAATGCTCATTGATATTTAGGGATTATGAGATATAACTATGAAATGGGATGGTCGATCCTGAAGCCCGAGTTTAAAAACCGAGCCTATCAGATCCCACTGCTGCCCGATGACAGTTTCAAGCGGATTATCCTCGTGATTAAGAAGGAAATTGAGAAAAACACTCACACGTCAGAGGATCTCGAGCTGCTGTTATATTCCTCAACTTTTCTGCTGATCGTCGCCGCGATGTTGTTCAGTCTCGGAAGCACGTATGGACCTTACGAGATCAGCTTAGAGGACCAAAAAGAATCGAATTTGTACAATAAGCGCCTCACGTTTGAATTCATTGAGAAGTTTTTCTACGACCCATCAGACAAGCAAACGAAGTACTCTGCGATCTTTGACTTTGTTGAACTGCTGCAGAACCTCCGCCGAAAAGAAATCCGCGAAGCGCTGAAAAAGAACCCGAATATGAACCTCCCTTCCACCGTTGAAGGCGAGGATGACTCGCTGATCGACGCGTGTCTTCAGATGCTCATTGCGTTGGTCGAAAACCTCTCCAAGTCGCGAGTGACGGTGTTTTCGTTGGTTGATCAGAACGTGAAATTCTATTACCGAGCGAATATGAGTCATTTCTTCGAGGGACTCTGGATGCTGCGTTTGTTCGAAAACATTATGATTAATTTCGATTTTGAGGAGAACTACTGCTCGCAGTATATCCTATCCATTTCATCTGAGGTCCTGGAGGTGTATTTCTACACTCAGGATTATTTCCCGCTGGTGAGAATGACTGAAATTCACAAAAATTTCCTCAAATTGATCATGAAGCTCAACGATGAAACGCTTCTGAAAAGCATTGATTCCCGCAAGGACAAGGAACTGATCTATGAGCAGGTGTTGGGAGTGCTGCGGCTGTACTACGTGCTGATCTCGCGCTTCTTAATCTTCACTTACACGCTCAAAGAGGACAATATTTACAGCATGGAGCACCTTAATGAGGAATTCGCTAGCATTATCTTCCCAAAATGCCTCAAGCAGATCATTGACAAAGGACTCTTCGATCGCTACCCACTCTGCTACTATAGCATAAGGCTCATATTTCTAATCGCATTGGAGCTGCTTAACTCGAGCTGGCTCGCTAGAGATAACTTCCTCACGCCCTATCATAAAGAAATCGAGGTGTTTTTCCAAAGCATCGCGGTTTTCTATTGCAACAGCGGAGACAATTTCACTGAGTTTGGCTACCTGTTCAAAATGCTTGCCCAAACCGGCGAGTATCAGAAATACTTGTTTGAGGAAGAGCTCGCTCATCTCATGTTCGAATCTGCTTTCCTCAAGAGCGAGAAGCCGCTCATCATTCAGTACAACGTCGTGTACTCCTTCCTGGACAACGCACCAACGTTTTTCCAAAACGTCGATTCTGACTTAAAATCGTCTTTCGTGCTTTGCCTGCACGAGATTTCGAAAAAACTCGCAGAGAAGTCAAAAGACCTGTGGAACCGGTTTTCGAAAGCGCTGGATAACCAGCACCGTGACATCGAAGGACTCATCGCGACGAAACAGACGATCTTTGCGAACGAATACGTCTATAAGACTTTCTATGAGATTTATTTCCATATCCTGTCGAATTACTCATCAGATGAGCTTTTCTTGGACTATCCGAAGCTATTGAACGAGATGCTGCAGATATACTCCTCGCCTTTCTTCGCGCTCTTCCGCTATGAAGAGCTCGTTAACGATTTCGTGAATTATTTCAAAGCGCGAGAGGAGCTGAAGTCAGATTGGTGGCTCGCTGTCTTTGATAAGCTTTACGTCCTGGCTGACCGCGCCGAGAAAGCTGCGAAGAAACTGACGTTTGTGAACGCAGGGAAGATTTGCTATACGTATAATTGCATCCTTAACCTCGGCGATAGAGACGCTGTTACGACGAAATATCTGATTGAATCTGCTCTCAGCAAGGAGGATCTCGACATTCTGATCTACCTCTGCTTCCTGCACAACATCGCGTTTAAGGAAAACCCGAATTTCAAGGAAGAAAGTAAGGGATTTAATGCGATTTGGGACATAGAGTACCTTGATAAGGCCAAGGTGCAGAACCTGGCTCTGAAGACTATTGAGTTTTTCTTCGCTTTGTATGAGAAATCAGTGCGGACGCTCATCGACACGACCCCAGCGAAGGAGGTGAATATGCTGCTCGAGCACGAAGAATCGACGTTTTCTGAGATCATCCCGAAGTTCAGGTACACATACAGCTCGTTGTTCGGCCATTTCTTCCCCTGTTTGCTGTTGGCGTCAAGAACGAAGGCAAAGTTCGACGAGTCGGATTTCAGCATAATTCTCTTCAAAATCCTCTCGAATTTGAAGTCACTCAAGGACCTGAACTTCAGATCGACAAAATCTAACATCGATCCGAGGAAAGAGATGAAAGTGCGACTACTGAAGAACGAATTTTCGTTGCTATTACTCAATGAAGAGCTCGGCCCAGCGAAAATTTACGCCGAGTACCGAAGCACGATTTTTGATATCTGCACAACGAAAGACATGCTGCATAACCTGCTTCACACATTCATCTACTGCTCTGACCTCTTACCTGGGAATAAGGACCTCGACCCCACGCTTTTTGAAGCCTGTCAGTCAAATATTGACGCGTTGAGAGATTTGATTTTTTTGAAGTCGACGCTGGATAAGAAAACGAAGCAAATCAGTAACAAAGAAGAGAAACAGCTGACACTCACGAACTGGAAGAAAGATGACAGTGAGGCTGAAGTGAAGATATTCGACCTCTTCAGCATCCTAAGCGATTTCCTCGAGACGATTGACCTTTCACTTCTGATTAAATACAAGGTAATCGTCGAGTTTTCGACGAAAAAATGGGTTTACGAGCCGTTTGAAATTATCCTCAGCTCAATTGGTAAGCTGGATTCTTATCTCCAGCAGCTAGGTGACGAGGATGGGAGTGGCAAAACGCTTTCGGTGAAGAAAAGCTTCTTGAATACGATCAGAGAGCAGTTTTTGTTCAAGTTAATTCCGTTTTTCCCTTACATGAACAACCGCGAGTTCGAGCAATCGTTTAAGCTGATCGAGGGCGATTTTGCTCGCGAAATCAAGTCTTTGAACGGAATCTGGAGCGACCTTTTCGACCTCGTCATGAACGAGCTTTCGCGAATCACTCTTAAGACAGATATCAAGTCATTTGGGAGGTTATCGAGCAGTTCCTACTACCAAAACGAGCAAAAATACCGCTTCCATGAGGAAACTAAATTGGATATCTATGGAAAAGACCTGTCAAAGCTCCTCTATGTTAGCTTCCTCCTCCGATATCTCTATAACTCTATTCGTCTCCTTGACCCATTCAGCAACACTGGGCATTATAGCATCCCTCTGAGCGTGAAATTTGACCTTTCGACCGTATTTGAGATCTTTGAAGCGATTCTTGACAGTGAAGGGCCATTCTCGCATAAGTTGTTCGGGAGCGAGCAGCTGTCCCCTCAAAACGCGTGTATGGCATTCTGCTACACGAGGAAAATCAACGAAACGATAATGGACATCATGATCTGCGTGATCTTGAAGGTGCTATTGAACAGACAGGACCTCCCGTCTTTCCTCGGAGAAAAGACGCTGAACCTCGAAATGGATAAGTTTCTCAATGAAAGCTGTCCGAAGATCGTTATCGCGCTTCTCAAGCAGTACAAGGCGCTGAATGGTATCGTCGAGAAGAATGATTGGTTCAAGAAATTGAACATGGACAATAAAGGCGCAGGGAAACTCAACACATTGCTGCTGAGTCTTCTGCTCATGGAGAGATACAATCCTTCACTAGAAACCAGCAAGAGCGTCGGTCCTCTGAAGGAAATGCTTGCGTCAGGTCAGCTTTACGATATGCTCAATACGACACAAGCGAATAAGTACTACGACCTGCTTTTCCAGACAGTCCTGAACCTTGAGACATCTTGGTCAATTCTCACAGAGCTAAGGCTGAAATCGATTTTCAAAACGACGAATCTCTCGGTTTTGCAGTTTAAAAACTACTCAGAGATATTCTACTTCGATAATAGCGACTCCCGACTCCAAGAGTTCTTTAAGCCTTTCTCGTTCACGAAGACGGTTGATGATTTCTTTATCCAGATCACTGATGACGCCAAGAAAAGCGGTATTTCTAAATCACTGATTCAATAGCTAATCCATTATAATTTTCACAGCGAAACTAGAAATCGAAATGAAAGGGAAGCGATATGAGGCCGAAGAAGCTTTCAAATACATTTTGAGTCCTTTCGCGAAGCGAGTTTTGCGAGTGTTTCTTCAGAATTTGATCACCTCATTCGAAACAGCGTTACAAAAACAGCGACTTACCTTAGACCAATCAAACGGGATGAATTTCTTGATCCATCTCTGCAGTAACGCGCCGCAAATCATCCCTTTCGTCATGAATTTCAGGACGAAAACCAACCTGAAAGCTCTTCTCGAGAAGAAAAACCCAGTCCTTTTGCACTTCAAAGCTCAGAAGGCTCCTCAGATCACTTTCTATGAGCTTGTGATTGACGTGCTTCTCTTCACGAATCCTGAAGAGAGCATCAAACTGATCCGTTTATTCTGCAGCGAGAAACCGCCGTTGCTGTTCAACTACCCTAAAGACTCCACCGCCATACCTTTTTCGAACTTCCTCCAGATGAAAACTATCTTAATGGCGCTTGAAAAACTCGAGAGCTACGTTGAATCAGGCGAGAAGATATTAAATGACTTCAGTTCGCTGTATATCTGGAACTTGCTCATGGACGTCATCGCGTTCATTATCCAGGACAATTGGAAGGCAGAAACCGCGTCGCATCCTCTGCCGCAAAAGGAGAAGGAGGCCCGGAAGAAAATATATGATTTATTGATGGCACTGATGCTGAAGACCTTAACGAGGATCGCGCTCAGCGATACCCAATGTGATGAGGGCATCCGCAGAATTGGCGATCGTATTAATTTCTTGCTTGTGCATTTCAGCAGCACGTTCTGGAATAAGAAAGAGACGCTTAAGTACCGAGCGGACTGTTATACTGAGTTTATCGCGCATATTTTCGACCGGTCGGCCCTGAAACATGAGCAGCCTAAATTCACGCTGGGTGAAGCTGTTAAAGAGATTCCGTGGAAAGATACCAATGGGTTCGATTGGGAAAAGGAGGAGATTGAGACTGATCAAAGGTTTTACAACAACAGCGATCTTATTTCAAGTAAATCAATACATTGCTAATGCAGTAATAATCTAATGATTCTTATGCTATAGACCTGACAAACTGCCTCTTTGAAGGGCAAGCGCTTCCACCGAAATGCAGGCTTCCATCTTGGCTTGACAAGCAGTTGAATTTCTCATTAAACTCGTCGAAACTGCTAAAATTGCAGGAATATTTCAAGGCAATGAGCGGGAATAAAGAAGCTTTTGAGGACATCGAGAAACTGATTTCGATCTTCCTAAAGAAGGAGGCGAGTAAGAGCGCGGTGCCTGCGTTGTTGCAGAAGGATGAGCAGCTTATGGAGAAGATATTCCAGATTTTCTCCTCGAAAGACGGAGTATTTAGTCCTGAAGAAACCCTATCCAAGTTCAAGGATGTGATTCCCAAACAAATTCAAGATGATAAGCGCATGCTAGCCGTTATCCCTGGAGCCTACGACCAGAGTGCGGCCGAGGAAGAGGTACAATTCCCTTGCTTTAGGCCTAATTTGTGTTAATTTTGTCTTTTATTTAAAGAAGAAATTAAATGATGAGAAGGCTGAGGGCTCGAAGCTCAAAGGCGATGAGGATTCAGACGACGGGAAAGAGTCCAGCCGGACAGAGGAATGGCAAAGGAAAGGAATGACCGGCTTGAATATTCGTCAAGTGGACAAGAAACTCCTCAATGATGTCTACGACGAGGTCTATGAGATCACCAATGAGCAGTCTTTTGAGTTTGATCGAATCGACCTCAGCGAGAATTCCAATAAGCGAAAGGCTGTTTATGACGATAACAATGATTACTCTAATGAACGCCCTGAGGCTGATAACGAGGAAAATGAAGAGGAAGATGATGACGACGACGCTGGCGACACTGAGCGAGGTTATCAAGCAAACACCAATGGAGATGAAGATAACGAGCAGTCGATTCGCGTTAGATTCCGAATTCGTGAGAGCCGGCCTTTCGAAAACTACGAGAGCGAGGAGCCGGACCTTGCTGAGTCAGATGCAGGGTACCAAGTCGATGGATCAGAACGTAAGGATAATTACGAAGAGACTTTTTCAATGATAATTTTGAATTTATAGCATCGAAGGACGTCGCGCATTCAAAGACCCACCAGGACCCGATCGGGAAAGGCGATGAGAGCGATGACGAGTCAATGAATGACAGATCGAGGAGTGTGGTGGGCTACTACGAGCGATCTCAGGCCTTGATTGAAGAAACCAAGTCGAGTCCTGTCATCAGACACCGTGTTGAAGAAAAGATAGATTTTTACCTCAAACAGAAGGCTGACGGTCTGGACCAAGCTCATAACGCGATCTCTCTGGTCTCACGATCCGAGTTAGGACTCTCGAAAGCCACTCCGCTTGCCCATCAGCATCCAGATGTTGCCTTCGGCGTGGAGGACGTCGAATGGGAAGAAGTAAGCCCCGACCAGTTAAGCAAATATGGGCTAGAACCAAAATCCGTGAGGAGAGAATCCTCAAAGCTTCCACTCCGGCTTAAGAGCGAGTCTCTTCAGAACGGCGAATCAAAGGAAGAGCTGGACATCCTCGTCGAGAAGAACTCTCCAGAACTGCAAATCAAGGATAACCAGCTTCAGCCACAGCCAAATAAAGAGACAAGTCTGTTTTCAAACTCTGAAGCGCAGTTGGAGCTCGACCGCTCAGAGCTCCAAAAGATCCATAAGATAAAGCGAGATTATAAGATCTTCAGGGAGGTGAGAAGCTCGCAGAGATGCTTCGATGAGCTGAGGGGCGTGACTCATAGCCGCAAAGATGACGAGAAGGAGCTGTTGAATTTCTTGAAGCGATTCAAGGGTACCAGCAAAAATTACGTGAAATTCTTCTTAAAAGACGATGATTTGGCGCTTTTGAAGAGAGACCCGAAGATCTCTCAGGTGAGGCGAGAAATGCGCTCCGAAATCCGTTCGTTGGTCGAGGCGTTCGAAGAGAGCTTCAGCAGTCTTTCGATTCTGTCGTCGAATAACGACCAATCAGAAGAAAGCTCCCAGAACAGTGATGAAGGCGAGGAAATCCCAACGGAATCGAATTTGGATCGACAAGGTGATAACCAGAACACTACGCATAATAACACAAATACTAACCCTGATGCCGATGAGGAAGACAATGCCACGATCAATGCGACTAACAATGAGCCTGGACAGCCAACGGAAGAGAAAAACAATACAAATACTGTTGAAGTGAATAACAAAGACGACGAAAATTTAGACAAAATCGAGCTGTTTTTCGAGGAAATCCGTGAAGAAGCGAAACTGGAGGAGAGTCCTGAGGAAAACAACGAGACCAAGCTGTACGAAACCAGTCGAGGGTACTTCCTGCAGGATATCTTCCATATAAACAGCAAAGACATCTTCGTGTTGATTTCCCAGACATTCCTTAGCAAAAACCCGCTGGTGAAAAGCCTGAATATCTTGTCCTATTTGCTAGTGAATTACATGAACGAAGTGCTGTTTTTCAACGTTTTATTCAGTTTGCAAAAGCTGCGAACCCCGCTAAGCAAGACCAATCAGCTCAGGAGCTTCTACAAGGAGCATCTCAAAGTCAAAATCGAGGTGTTCGAGGACGAGATCGTCACGCATAACCTTTTCAGCTTCTTCGCCAAGTACTTCAAAGCATCGAAAAAGTCACTGATGCTGCCGATATTCAGCACAGAGCCTGAGAGCTTCCTTAGCGAGGACTTCGACAGCATCGTGCAGAGGAGCTCGCAGAAAGGCGTTGAGACTATCTTCGATAAGCTGATCCAGTTGATTGATAGTCCCGAGATTTGGAAGGATCGCAACAAATGCCTTGCGATTACGCTGTTCTTTAACATACTTGAAGGCATCCCGATCCAGAACCTCTGTATCGCGACTTATTCCACCGTCGAGCAGTACAGATACGCGGTAAATCGCCATCAGTTCTTCTTATCTCGACCGATGGCAACAAAATTGATGTTCTTTGTGGTGCAATGCCTTAGCGATTATATCCATGGCTACCCGCAGCAGATATGTGATTTAATACTGAAAAACCACAGCGTATTATCGGAAATTTACGAGGACGTTATCGACATTATCAAGCTTAACATGGAGCAGATCGTCAGCGAGATTGAGAAGCGGGCGCCTGACCTCAAGAAGGCGAAGGACGCGCCTGAACTGTTCATGAAGGTTCGACATTTCTTGCGAACTCCGGAGATAAAGCGACTGTCTTTGCTGATCTCCGGTCTGAATATTTGCTTTGACACCTCAGACAAACCCAAAGAGGAAAAGAAGACTTGGATCAATCTGCTTGAGCTGTTCACGGATCAGTTCCTTAACGACCCGCTCCTGCTCTATTTCTTGAGAGTTATCTTCGATTTCCTAAGGATATTCGATTCCTATTACTCGCTTGAGAATCGTCATTGCTTCTATCTATACGATTTCTCCCATTGGATTAACTCTTTAATTTGTATCTCAGGACTGGACATCCAGCAGCGGGAGCTGAAGCAGAAAAACAAACGGACGTTCTTGGAGCTTGATGATGATATTATTAAAGAGAGTCCTCTGCATCAGCTGGATTCAGGGAGAGGAGGAAAGTTCCCGACACTAAAGGACTCGGAATCCACGATTTCGCTTGTGAAATTCACCTCAAAAGGAAGGAAATTCGACCCTTCGATCAATGATAAGAGCGCGAACGATATTATGAGTGAAGGACTGTACAAGATCAAGAATATTTGTGACTTTGTCATCGTTAATTACGTCCAGAACATCGATAATGACAAGATATTGAAAGAGTTTGTGAAACGCTATCCGTTTGCCCTAGCGCTTGAAGCCAAGGAAAACCTCGCAAAGTAAAGCACTTGTTTTCATAGTTCCATAACATTTTGAATAAATAGGCTTCGACTTGTCAGTAACCCCGAAGACTACGATGTTGAAGAGCAACGTATTTCTTACAAAACTGATCACTTTATCATTTTTATCCATCACTTTAGATATCACGATTCGAAGATCACATCTCTTTGAAGACTCGTTGAAACTGCTGAAATTCACCGATATGGAGTTGAAAGTCAAGCTTACTGTGACTTATCAAAATGAAGAGGGCGTCGATGCGGGTATGGCAGCATCAATCAGGCTATATTTTTACACCATTGAATTATAGGCGGGCTGAAAAGAGGCTGGTTCAACGATCTCGCTAAATTCATCTTCAACCCAGCTCAAGGCCTTTTCCTTGTCTCTGAAACCAAAAGAAGCATTCGTCCTAACTTCTTCTCGAGACTTGTGCCCGAGCACCTTAAATACTTCGAACTCGCTGGACTCTTGATTGCTAAAGTACCCATTTGAAGCGTTTATCTGGCAAAACTCATGCTTTTTACATAGGCTATTCATGAGAATTGTACCGTGGACGTCCATTTCACGAGAGGCTTCCTGAAACAAATACTAGGTACTCTTCTTGATTAAAGACACCCATCCATTAACCATTGGTATTTATTGTAGGAAAACCACTGAATTTGAACGATTTAGAAGACATCGATCCAAATCTCACCAAGAGCTTGTCCTGGATATTGAAAAATGACGTCACTGGCCTCGAGCAGACCTACTCCTACGAGCTCGACATCCTTGGCGAGAGACATACGAAGGAATTGAAGCCTGGTGGAGATAAAATAGAAGTTACAAATTTGAACAAGTTTGAGTTCGTGAAACTACTCGCATTGGCAAAAATGAGAGACGAGATCAATGATCAAATCAAAGCGTTTATTAAGGGCTTCAGAAGGATCATTAAACCCGAGCAGCTGACTCTTCTCTCACCGAAAGAGCTCGATTTGCTCATTGCTGGACAGGCTGAGATTGAAGTCAAAGAGATGCGAAAGTACGCACAGTATCAAGGATTTGACAGCAATTCTCAAGTGATTGAGTGGTTCTGGGACATCATGGACAGCTTTGATAAGAAAGATAAGAGCTCGCTGCTATACTTCATCTCAGGTGAAGATCATTGTTATTCATTTGAGAGGTTATAACGTTCTTATAGGAAGCACAAATCCACCTTACGGAGGCTTTAAGAACATGCAGCTGAAGATTTCTCGTTCGGAGAGAGTGGATGTTGATCACGATGACCTGCTGCCTGTGGGACATACTTGGTAACTATTTTGGTTTGTGAGCTCTTTGGAGTAATTGTGATATAAATAGTTTCTTTGAGTTGGAACTCCCGAACTATAGATCCAAGCAAAAAATGAAGGAAAAGCTTCTATTTGCGATCTATGAAGGAGCTGAAGGGTACTATCTTGCTTAAAGGGAAGTTAGTATATGTCTATATGGAAAATAATTTCAATCCTGTAATCGAAAATAAGAGAATGTTAGAAAGAAACGAGTGTATTGTCCAAAGGATAAATTCCTGGGTTATTCTTTGTATTATGACTGGTTCTTTTAAATTAATCTTTAGAATGGATTAAAACTCATTTCATCACTTGTTAAAAAGAAGGTTTTCTTGGATAGTGAATGGAAGATTAGCTTCTTTGGTCTTAAAGCCATCTCGCGTTTGTACATTCTTATGAACAGAAACATAAATCACTGCACATTCTAAACTGAAAAGCTGAGCTCTAGAGTTAAATGGAATTAAGTGATCTGATTTTCTAAATAAATTAACACACATGATATACTCATAAGAGGAACATTAACATATAATAGGTAATTAAATAAATGTTCATTTCCGTAGTTAAAAAATGTTACACTTCCTTGCTTGGTCAAGTTGGATGCTACTCTGCTGCACTGCGCTCTCATTTATGCTATTTTCCTGATAGGCAGGGTGTTGCTGCTGCTGTTGAAAATCAATCGTTGGATGTTCAGGAATTATTATATCGTTATTGTGGCTCAATGGCGCTTGATCTACCAGCTTCTCAGGGCTATTTTTCCCTGAGATAAAGTTTCCCTTTTTCAGTGGTAGCGTCACCTCATCTTCTTCCTGAGAAAAATCTTTATGAAAAACAAGCTGGAAAATATCAAAGTAGTTTCTCTTTCTCCCATACTTTGGTTCGTCTTGAGCCTCGACAGTTACCGCACAACCCTCGACCCTGGCCTCTTGACTATTTTTCGTAGAAACTCTCATTTTTTCAATAGATTCTGGTCTCTTGGGACTGTGACCTTCTGAATTGAGACCATACTGTAGATGCTGCTCTCCTAGTCGGAGATGATGATAATCATAGACAGAACCCTCTTCATTGATCCCACCTAAAGCTGGATACGACCCAACTTCATTCGAGAATTCCGACTGAGCCAACTTATTCTCAGTCTTTCCTGCGTTCAGACTGAGAGTTTCCGATTGCAGTGGAGGATCACATTTTTTTTCTTCAGCGATTAACTCAAGGTACATGGAAGAGGGGACAGAGAGAAACCCTGTCTGGACAGAATCTTCTGAAGATGGTTGATTGCTTGCTTCTCTCGATTTCAATTCTGTAATTGCACCGCTATATGCATCATCCTGTGACAGCAAAGCATCTGGTTCTTCTGACCTCGGGGTAATACTCATTGCGGCTTTTATGCTTCGTATTGACTTCTCAAAATGATGTTTGATGTTGAAACGCGCAGACTCAGCAAACCGTTGCAGCATGACTCTTGTTGTACCTAATTCTGGATCTTCTTCGAAGCTTGCGAGCTTTTCAGGGATAATGGGACCTTGCTGGCTAATTAACTCAAAATCCTCAATGATCACCTCCAGCCCGAAGTAGTTAGTCAAATTCCCTTTTTGGAAGCTGAAACTCCAAGCTTTAGTAAGGATAATGTCGCCTACGTCGCCTATGACGATTTCCTGTGAGCAATGAGTTAACTTAAATCGAGTATTCATTTTAAGTATTGAATCACTGACTACATAACTCTGATCTTTGCTTACTATCTGAACGTGTATCTTTGGGTAATCCATCCTATGAGTCTGGCCTTTCACAAGTAATTGAACAAAAGTCTTGATCCGATCTCGGAAATTTGTCTTTCTGAGTCGATTGGAAGTGGTCTGAATTTTCTGGGTCATTGAATCCTCTGATCCTTTGGCAGTTAGCATTGCAGCCTGGATTTTCTGTATCGCTTCTTCAGGTTGATATCGATTGTTAAACTGCCTCGCGCTACGATACCGGCTTAATATGGTCCGTGTTTCCATTAGGTGTTCATCTTCTTCAAAACTAACAAGGTTCTCAGCGATTTTTGGATGGAATCGGTTGTTGATCTCAAAGTCATCGATTTTAATCATCAATCCTGCACAATGAGCCAAATTATTTCTTGAAAAAGCAAAGCGCCAGTTTTTTATAAGAATAATTTTTCCTGGCGCAATTTCGTTTGACCTTTCCAGCTGTGGGTGTATCGACGCGTCGATTGTAAGCACTGAATCGCTCACTACATACTTTGGAGTTGCGCTAACGACTTGAACGAAGATTTCTGGATATTTCATCTTCTGAGACATGTCTTTTACAAATAAACGAATGAAAGATCTGATGAGGTCTCGAAAATTTGTTGTTTTGAGTAGATTGAAAGCGGAAAACATAGCTTAGTTGAGTTGGATTCTGATGGTACCGTTTATCTGCGAATTAAATTTCAAATCAGTTTGCAAAGATTTGAGAATTTGATTTGTTTGCCGCTTAGCTCCGAGTTTAATCAGCTACAAATCTGTAAGAATTGTGAAGGAAAAAATAACAAGCTGATAAATTTCCTCATGGTTGTTGGCGTGATTAATTATCAGGACATGTTTGCAGCCCTGAAATGATAGTTATAAATACTCAGAACCCCAAAGTGCTGTGAAATACCCTCTTGAAATTGTCATCTTTATGTCTATCGTGATTAAATATATCTAATATTAGTAATTTCTGGCACAGAAGTTATCTAGGAGGAGATAAACGTGAAAGAAGCCGGGAGTTTTATTACCAATTTTAAAATATTTGCGATGATCAAATATTGGAAGCTCTTCCTAAGAAATACAATTGAGAGAAGATAAACTGTATTATTGTAGAAATTTGAGAATCAGATCAAGCACTTAAGTAAATATTTTCATATAATCGAAATAAAACCCGCAGTTATTTGTAAGCAAGTAAATGACCCAAAATCCACCAATGCATTCAAATTAACCTTATATAATGAAATTTAACATTTTCATTAGGAAAAAATGTCCACACAATTACAGTCTATCTTCATCAATATTGAATCGAGGTATATCCTACTATTCTTATTATTTAATCTAACTCAAAGTCTTCGATCCGATTAGATCTCTTTGCTTTTCAGCACTGATTTTTCCTGAAAGAAAGTTTCCTTTTTTAACCGGCAAAGCCTCTTCTTCTGAAAGGTCCTCTTTAAAAACGATTTGGAAAATATCATGATAACTTCTCTTCTTTCCAAACACTTGCCCGCCTGCAGGATCAAAAGAGACATCACCACCTTCCATTACTCCAACTTCAATTTCCATATCATTGGAATAGACAATCTTCTTTTCGCTAAATTCGCCTTTAGCGGCTGAAGTATATTTTGAAACTGTTGTGCTTTTATTCGTGATGCCGTCTTCATCATATCGAGGCGATTGCGTTATTTTGTTGATCCCTTTTTTCTCAGAACTAAAGCCAATATTGCTGTACTGATTAGCCTCCCAAGGCATTAAAGTGCAATTTTTCTTCTCCTCTTCTTCATTAACCAAATCCAGATACATAGATGAAGAAACTGATACAAATCCGGTTTGAACGGAATCTTCTGAGTCCGCATCGCTGGGTTCTCTTAACTCCTCCTCCTCAATTGGCATGTCACTGAATGCATCATTAGACAAAGGGATCTCTTCTTCCTCTGAAATTTGTTGCGGGGTTAAAGTATTTACAATTTTTTCTAGCGATTTTTCAGGGCGGTTAATCTTATTAAACCTCAGTGTTTGGCCAAACCGCTTGAGAATCGTGTACGCTTCAGCTAACTCCGCATCTTCTTCAAAACTAACGAGATTCTCGGGGATGTTCGGGCTAAACCTATTATTCGTCTCAAAATCCTCTATTATAACTTCTAGTCCAGAGCAATCTGCTTGATAGTTAAACCGCCAACGTTTAACCAACAGGATTTTGCCAGGCACGATTTCTTTTAACGATCTCTGCTCAGAGTTGAAGCGGGCCTCGATTTTAAGCACTGAATCACTCACAACGAGCTTTGAATCATTCTTTACTACCTGAACGAATATCTCAGGGAACTTCATCATCTCGTCCATGTCTTTTACAAGCAATCGAACATATGTATTGATACGGTCCCGGAAATTGGTGGCTCGAAGTAGGTTCCATGGCGCTGACATAGCTTAATTGGTTTAGATACTAGCAAACTATTATTTATTGGTAATTCTAATAAAATTGATTGATTAATTTCCCACCTAACTTTGAATTTTACCTTGCTGTTTGACAAATCCGCTTTGGGTTTTCAATCAACATTTGACTTCGAAAAAACACCATTGTAAAGGTCTGATTTGGTTTAATAATGGCATATAATTGCCTTTTCTGCATTGATAGAACCACTACTCTGTAGAAATTCGCAATATACTAATGCTACTAGGGACTTTCTATTCAAATGAGAAGAAATATTTGTGTTTTCGGTCTATTTTTTCAACTAATATAATTCAATGTTAAGATATATCAAACTTTCAACTTTATCTAGACCAAATCAAGCTTATATAAAAGCATAACGTCCTCTATGCGAAAAGATCTCTGATACGAGGAAGGCAAACATTCAAATAATATGCAGTGATAATTTCGATAATGTCTCTCTCAGGGAATGGTCTGATATTGCCGCTATCAAGGAGGATGGTTGGATTCTCCGGATCTCCTCTGATGATGATGCCGACCTGACTGGCCATGAGAGCCAAGGTCTTTCCTCTGAATCTTGGGGTGTAGCTCATGAATCTGCTGTAAGCATCGAAATTCAAAGTAATGGCTCCGGTAACACCCTGGGATGGTCTAAGGTCAGAGCTGAAGTTGAAGAGTCTGAGTTGGATATCTGGAACGAGGGCGGATTTGTAGGCGTAGGTTGGGTTCCAGGTTCTGAGGAGATCGTGGTCAACGTATTGTTCAGTGAGAACGATGCGGTAGTTGACTTGGGAAACAGCAACGTATTCAATGTAGGCTTTGACGATCTTCTTAACGCCTTCAGCGCTGACATCCCCGACATCTGGGAGAATGATGTTTGTCACCTTATTAAGGGCGATTTCAACGCTAGCTTGGATATTGGAGACGGTTTTGTCGCTAGGTCCGAAAGTGCCGTCCACAGTTTGGTTGGCATCAAAGGTGAAGGTCAAGTTTCCTGAAGAGAACTTTCTGACTCTTGAGGTAACGGTGTACACCAAGTTGTAGACACTCAGGTTAAATGCAAGGAAATCATCTCCGAATTGGGTGTCACCGGTGTATTGGAGGTAGGCATCACGAGTCATTGTGTAGTTCTCGAGGTAAAGTGGCTCCACATCGTCAGCAGAGACGGTGAAAGCAGCAATGGCGAGGATGGCGCAAAGCAAGAAGGTCTTGGGCGTCATGTGAAATATTTGCTAAAATCGGATTTGGATTGTAAATTATTAATTGAGACTCAGCTTAAGAGCTTTGCATTTACCTCCTGATTTTAACTCGAGAGTCTTTTAATTCCAGCACTGGAACTAAACTCGAATCGAACAGCTATTTGATTAAGTACAATGCTTTGAAAGAAGTTGGATTTTTTTATGCTTAAATGGATTTGCTTTCTAAATTGGTGTCAACTTGGAGTAGTTGATCAATGGCTGAAAGGCTCATGCCTTAAGCGCAGTTTGGTTGAGGGAAGAAATGTTATTTTTAGGGTTTCAGGCTATTAGCTGGGTCTAATGTAGAATTGTGACTCTAAGAAGTTAGCAAATCTATTTATTTTGAGAAAATGATGCTTGCTATCGCATTATGAGAGCGCTTGAAAAACATTTGGAGCTGAGAGGTGATGATTTTTCATAATGGAAATTTCCAGTTTAATCAATCAAATAGCTCATGATATGTGCTCGATTCGTTAATTTTGAACAAAACTTAATTCAAAGTAGAGGAATCAATTCATATTATGGTTTGCAAAGCAAATGCTGCTGTTCGGGCTATATGCTCATTTTTCTCTATTGAAATATTTGTTACAAATCGCCAGATACATTGCTGGGAAAAAAAGCAAAGAGCCCAGCGAATGGCCAGGAATCAGATTTATTTTTTGCTAGACTTACGGTTGAGAGCAGAATAGAAATAGAAAGTAGTAAATTTCAACTAAGCTGGCGTTGCAGAAAACAAAAAGTCCAGCGAACCAGCTTTATTAGTGGCTAATCTTAGTTTTGGGAATTTCATCTAATATCTTTAAATGTGAAGAGAAATAAAATACACTGCTCATGTCACGAGCTTAGCAAATAACGAATCGGCAGTTCTGAGGATGAATCAGCTTTTACTATACGAATCTTATCTTATAACCAATAAAAATTTCTACAATGACAACGATAACCATTCTCTCTAAACGCCACTGAGAAAAGCAGGAAATCGATCATGCCTGAACGATGATGTCAACTTTTCTGATATGTAAACTGCTACAACTGCTCAAGCAAGCAGCAATTTACCTTTTCAAAGAGCATTAAAACCATCTGAAACGCTGATTTGGGAGCCAATTATTTTTCATCAAACCACCGAGATCCAAACTTTTAGTGTTGTCAGAAATTGGCAATTTTCATGGTTCCTTCAAACTGTATATATTCAAAATATATTGACCATTTTTTTTTTCTTCTGAAAGTATTTCGGTTCAAATCAGTTTTTTTGGCAACGGTAGGAAATTAATAGGTTGTAAATTTTTTTTCTTTTAAAAAAGCCTCAAATGGGTGATTTCCTAAACATGTACTCCCTTCGAATAACACCAAAATTTTAATTTTTCTTCATTCAAGCGAGTCTGTCGATCCAGACCACATCGCAAGCTCCTCACCCACTCAAAAAATCATACTCGAAGAACGAGCAGATGATCCATATAAGATTCCTCCCAACTTTGAAATGGCTGAACGTCATGGAGTAACCAATGCATTCTCGAATGCTAATTATAATGGAATTTTATTAGAGACGCAAAAGAATATATCGCGCAGATTACGATAAATATGATGTAACAGCCTATCACAATTGCCAAATGCTGATTCGTCCAATAAATTAGGAAAAAGGCCTCGTACCGCTATGCGGACCAAGCCGACACATCTACCATTTAGGAAGCTGCTTTCCTATGTATTTCTCTTTCATCAAATTCTGCATTTTTCTCCTCTCGACGATCCTGTGTATTCAAGGCATCTACGCCTTGATCACAAATAAAATGGGCAATTCCTGCTCTAATAATATGGTTATTGGCTGCGATGATGTTTTCGCGATGAGAATTTCTCTTATCAACAAGGTCTACGAAACTTCCCGCCTCAACGCAGAAGCTTGGCTTGATCTCACGGTTGTGGTTGTTATGATGATAGGGTTTCATTTCCACCGGAAAAATATGCGAATTATTGCCTTGGAGGTTGACAAAGCAACGATCTCGCCTCCTGATTTCACGCTTATTGTGAGAAGAGTGGACCCGAATGTCACTGATGAGGAGTTGAGGCAGTTTTTTGAAACCGCCATCCCGAATCGCACGACTCCCGTTGCAGCTATCAACCGATCGTATGATATTGCAGAGATTATGAAGGATGTGAGAAAAAATCAAACGTTGGTCAGAAAGATGAAAGCTGCGATGAAAAGAGCAGATGCCGAGAAAGCAAAAGCAGAAAAGGCTAACTCAGAGGCCGAGAGAAGCAGAGCGAAGGACATGGAAGCGAGTGCAAGAGCAGAAATAGAGTCATTACAGAGATCTATCAAAGAGGTTGAAGCACGCATTGAAAAAGCGGATGAGGAAGAAACCGCGCTGGGTTCGATTGCGTTTGTGAGCTTTGTATATGAGAAAGGTAGGTGATAAGGATTATTGTCGTCTGACTTGTTTCTAGACGCTCAAGACGTACAGGAGCACCTTATGGGCACCCCGTTTCGGCAGTTTCTTGGTTCTATCATGGGATATCCAAAGGCTGTGTTTAACCAAAGGCTCAGAGGTTCGTTTATGCCGGTGGCTGAAGCTTCGGAGCCAACGGATATCTACTGGGAGCATCTTTCCTATCCGAACAAGATCAAACTAAGAAGAAGGTTGGCTACATTATTTTTAACAACTCTCTTGATTGCCGCTTGCTTTGCTGCATTGATTGGAATATCTGTCGGGCAGGTAAACCTCTTATATGGATATTAACTAAATGGAGAAATGCTAATTAGAATGAACTAATGGAGTCGACGTTACACATAGAATATCCTAATGTAGTCAGGGGGCTCGGATACCTCGCTTCGATTGTTATTGCGATAATAAATTTCATTCTCCAGTTGCTGATTCGCAAAATGGCGACGTAAAAACTTTTGCCATTATCAAGCTTATTTTTCTACTAGGTATGAGCTAAGGTCTACTTACACTGGCTTTTTTGTGAGTATCAGCGAGAAGTTGGCTATTTCAACGTTCATTAATACAGCATTCACAACGTTTTTCGCGAAGGCGATAGTTTATAGTGCTCGAGGCGAGAGTGGGTTTTATAGCTACGAAATTTACTTTGCAGAAGGTAAAATACCTTGAATTTAGCGGATCTGATGAGCATGTGATCATCTATTAGGAGCTGTTATTGGAAATATGTTTATGGTGTTCATCACAAACGCCTTCCTCTCTCCAGTCCTCACTTTCTTTGACACGGCCTGGTTTCTCAAGTTGTACAGCAGATATTCTCAGAAAAAGCTGAAAGAGAAATCCAAGCTCACTCAAGCAGAGGCAAATATGTAAAGTTTACCGTGCTGTCTTTTTAAGTGAAATTGATGCGGTTTCCTAGCTTGTTTGAGGGAGTAAATGTCGATATGGCAACGAAATACGCGGCGCTTCTTAAAACAATGCTGCTGACTTCGTTTTACGCTCCCGTCTCGCCAATTGCCACTGTCTTCGCAATAGCTGGACTTATATTGGTGTATTGGTCTGATAAAGTAAGTTTCCTAGCAAATTGGAAAGTTTTATTCCATTACCTATCCTAGTATCTGTTTTTAAGAAGAATGGCGATGCCGAAGCAGATGGGGCGAGAGCTGGCTTTAAGCATGACGGAATTGTTGGAATGGTCAGCACTGTTTTTTGCTGTAAGATCGACTTTATAGTTCCATTGGGTTGATTAATGTTGTCAAGCTGGGCAGCTTGTCATGGTTCCATATTGTCGGGGGTGGTGATTTTCCAAGCGTTCAGCATCCTATCGCAACAGGCATCGCTGTAGGACTCACTTTCTTGAACTTGTGCCTCCCGCAAGAAAGATTTAATAGATATATCTTCAAAATAGAAGACAGAGACGTCGGAGCTATCTCTTACTGGGACGCTCTTCTAGATAAGTTCAACACGGTAAACTATATATTCCATTGGGAAACGACATAATATGGTGTTGGTGTTAGACTTATGGGCTAGAAAATCCTGTAACGAAAGATGATGAGATAGAATTCATTGAGTTTGCTAGAGGTACACTTTTCATATATTTTTCGAGCTTTATCGGTCTAATTACAGCCAGAAGAGAGCGTGAAAGAAGGGAACAGAAAAAGCAAGCTCTTGCATCTCTTAATATCTCTGCCTCTCCAATTTTGGATCAATCCGATGTGAACTTAATTCAGCACCCAAAGGAGCCCGTTGAACAGATGAATGAGCAAAATCAAAGCAGTCCATTGCTGCCAATGAGTTTCTTACATAAGAGTCTGCGAATTGGAGACGCTTTAATCCATCAAGTGGTTCAAGGCGATCAAAATAGCCAATATCATGATCCTCTTATTGCTAAAAACGACGAAGTACATATCGAAATTAAAGAGCAAGGAACTGCTTCTATCGACAAACCAGAAGATCAAGGTGTACAAGGTGACGCTCACAATCGAGAACAGGCTAGCCACCCAAATATGCAGGGCGAAGCTACAAAGATGGAAGAGATCAAAAGGAACGAAGAGGCTCCAAAAAAAGGACCAGTCAAAAAAAAGAAAGGGTTTGTCAAGAACCTGAAAGAATATGCGGATCATAAGGCAGATATCAAGCAACTCGGGTAAGATGGGTTTCTTTTTGTGGACTTAAATCAAATGGCTAGGTCCGCTCAGGCTCAACAGCTACATGAGCACACAGTCGAAGTGTCAAAGCCGTAACTATTTTTTCTTTTACGCGTCCTAATTCGAGCATTATAGGCAACATACCGAGTTAGTTCAAAAGATGGTGGGATGCGGGACAATGGTAATAATAAAACAATGGAAATATAGTTATTCATATGCTTTAGGTGGAGAAATCGGGCAGTGTTTTCATGAGTAATGGAGGAGGAAATAATGTGAATAACTCTGAAAACATCAATACAGTCCTAGCTGAAGAAGTTGATCCGAATCAAATCATTGTTGACCAAACTTCTGGACTCAGCACCAGTCGGATTGGGAAAACGGTCTTGGACCTTGATATTTCTGAACTAAAAACTCGGATGGGCAAATACACGTCTTCTTATCGGTTTGGAGGAAGTAACTCTCAGAAGCAGATCGAGCAATGCCTTGATAGTTTACAGCAATTCATTGAAGCCTTTGTACCACTCCAAGGCGTTATTGCAACTGAAAGCCCTAATAAAAATAATAGCCATGACGAGGAAGAGCCAGAGCTACCGGATGTTTTGAAAATCGAGCCTAGCAGACTCAATGCGATTCATCAATCATGCGAAGCCTTTCTTGCTGCTTTAATTGAACTATTACCTGAAAATCAAAGGAATGAAGAGCGAAACCCTGAATTGCTATCAAACGCTGTTTCGGCTCTCGACCTGAAAACTTCGATTCAAGATTCTTTTGATATGAATGCAATCGAGAAAATCCAAAAGTTAAAAACAGCTATTTCAGCTCTCAATCTGCAAGTCCAGGAAGACATGACAAGCCTAGGCTTATCGTATGCAAATAAGAATTTTACTAATACTGTGGAAATCAGAGAGGATTTGGTCGCTCAGAAACCAGAGTTTAAGGAGTTACCTGATGCCACACTTGAAAAAATCTGCGCAATTGTTGGGATCGGCAACTTGAGTCGTAAATTCAGTAGAGACTTGGGATCGTTGCTAGCAGTTCAGGGCTTGAATCCAGCTACCTTTGAGGATGAGAGAAACCAGCAAGAGGAAATGAATCAAAGATCAGCGAATACTAGAATCCTCGCTTTCGACCCTGCTTTGATACGTGATGTACCCATTGAAATAATGAACGAGGGCTTGGATTCGATGAAAAACTCTGTGAAGAGAATCCACCAAGCGCACCGATCGATAGAAGTACATCAACTTACGCTCCAGAGTTCATTCCAAGAAGCTACCCTCACTAATGAGGTTAGAGCTCACTTAGAGAACGATATCCGAGGATTCAGTGAGCTGAATTTAAAACTGAGAGGGCTTGAGAATCACTTGCTGAATCTCTTACAAATCGATTCTGTAGGACAGAAAATGGCCGAGGAAGAGGAGGAAAAACTGCTAGAAGAAGAGAAACGCATGACGGAAACTCCAGAAGCGCCAGAGAACGTTGAACAAAAGAAACATCTTGCTAGGCTACTAGCTGCAATCAACCTGTTTAACCTCACAATTGGCACAGGTAAGAACTTTGTAATGCGCAAATTAGCTGATTAATAATCTCTAGCAACCGAAAAGGATATAAGTGCCCCATTGCTGAATTCGAAACTTCGTCAAGTGTCGTCAATGAAGCGAGAACTCTCGAAAATCTTTACAATAATTGACCAGATCTTATCTACGCATGAGTTGAGCAAAAAGTGCACTGGGGCTAAGGATTTTCAAACTGTGATGATGGAATTAGAGCAATCGCAAGTTGCTAGGGTGCATCCGAAAAACTGGCTCTCGGTGCTTTGCGAGATTATCCTCATCAGAAATTACTTAAGAAAGTATGATGGTGAGCAATGCAGATTGTTCACTCTCCAAGGGATAAATATGCGAAAGCTTCACCTTCCAAATTTAAAATTGGTGGACTACTTTGTAGATAAACGCGAGATTATACCAAAACTAATCGAAGCTACTCACGAGACAGAACAGCTCGGTCACCAAGATGACGAAAACGCGTCACGACTGAAAGAAATTGGCAAAACCTTTGCTCTACTCCAAGGAAACCTAATAGATGTGTTGGGCTATCATGGAAAAGATGGAAAAGAGCATTTACTGCAAGAGAATAAATTGAATGAAAACCTTGGGAATAGAGATTCAGTTCAGAGCAACCCATTACCGAAGGTGATCCAACAAATAGACCCTCAGAATAGCAGTGCTGTTGGAGAGGACAATAAACTAAAGGAAGTTCCTGAAAACATTGTCCTTGAACAGTTAGGACCTCTGGCCCTGTCCGCCCTTAAGGGCAAAACCCAAGAGAAGGAGGCACTTATCGAGAAAATGAAGCAGTTGAAAGTCGAAGGTAATGATGAAAGTTTTAATGAACACCAGAAAATATTTGGTCTCGGCCAAACAGAGTCCCAGAATGGTTTCTCTGAGCTCTTCCATGCAGCCAGCGCTGATCCCGAGAAGCAGAAGAAAATAAAACAGGTTTTAGATCAGCTGAAAGAGCAAAAAGCAAAGATTGAAGACGTTTTGCAAGATTTTGGAGTTTCAGAATTAGCTTTGGAAGGCAATGGCGATGAGGAAGCTATCAAAACGCAGCTTGTTGAGAATAACCCTGAACTTGCTTCGCAACCGCATAAGTTACAACAGATAGGAAATTGTCTTGTGGCAAAGTTCACCATGGCTAATTTAGAAAAAGATATTGAGAACTCTCTTGATCAACATGCAGATGAAGGCGCTAAAATTGAAAATCAAAATCAATAACAAAAACCGAATTCTCAAAGTCAACTATGATAAACAGAACAAAACCTCCTTGTAAAGGCCTTGGACTTGGTATAAACAGCCAAATGCAAAGCCATTACCCCAGTTAGACTGAAGATAACAATCCTTAGAGATGAATACAATGAACATTAACTATACAAGGAATTTCATATTATTGTAACAAATAGATTTTGATTCAAATGTATTAGAAAGGGATCCTTAGTGTATGAAATATAGATTGAATAGATGATATTTTCTTTATCAATTAGTTTAACGAGAGAAATAAAGTTACCTCTGCTAGAAACGAGCTGTTAGAATAAGAATATCGATGTTCTCTTTCAGATCGTCTCAGAGTCTCTCAACAGAATTTGAGTTATGCTTGTATTCTGAGGTAATTTTGCATCGATTTTAAATCAGATTAATTAATTCACAGTTTTATTGAGATTCTATAATGAGTTAATTGAAAACGAGTTATTACCTTGAGAGTAGCTCTGTGTAGGCATTTTAATTAATAAGCCAATAAAAGTTCGTCAGCCAAAATAGGACTCCATACTTCTTAAGAAAAAGATCTGGCAATGTATGAAGAACTTATCTCCCTGGAGATCTGTGAGTATAATCTTTCCTAAAGTTTCTCAAAAAGAAGCCATCTCAACCTGATTGGAAACCTTCTTAGATTAGACCCCCGAAAGGAACATAGTTTTCTCAACACCAGCGTTGGAATCTGTCAGACTAATGTTTTTTGTGATAAACGGCACTCTACACTTCTGTGTTTGTATTTTATGATATGATGTATTCCAAAATTTCACATAGAAAATCTGGCAGAGCGAAAAACTTAACTCAGTTCATTAATTTTTATTTATTGAGATTTAATCGACTCTTGCAGATTTAAAAAGGGATTCCTTATTAATGCTTCATCGGGAAAACCTCGCAGTATACTCATTGGTTTTCAACGAAAAGAGCGAGAGAAGCCAAGGGATCCCAAATAGATGGTATTCAGACACGAATTCGAAAAGATATACTACATGCTGTTATCAAGAGATGCAAATAGCACCCATTAAAAAGCAGTGAGAGAATCATCCCAGTATCTGGCTTTGCTTTTGCCTCTAAGAGAAAGAAATCAATGAAAGCATATCAGCATTTTCAAATTTTTGAATCCACGAACTGAAATTCTGAAATTTGATCTTGCAATTAATTTCAAGTACCTCATTTAACTAAAACAATTCAGAAAAATTATATATCATGTTTTGATTTTTAGCCTCGAAATTTGATTAATTTTATTAATTAAATACTAATTTAGGAGTAAAGAATTTAAAATGAAAGATCCTCTTTATATCATCGTTATCCTTATAGGACTCCTCACGATCCTTGCTTCCGCACAGAATAAACAAATCTATTTGGCATACCAATCATCATGTACCAATATCGGGGATGGTACCCAAGGAAATCCTTACTGCAGCCTAAACGATGCTCTGAATCACTTCAATACACTCGAAGCAGGCTACTCTGGCCTGACTATTAACTTCGGATGGATAGATCCTCAAACTCTTGGTGGGAACATCCCTCAAGATTTAAACCAATTCCCATTGGCCAGTTTCCAATTGAACGGAATGAACAAGAGCCTCATTCTTCAGTTTGACACTTCTGTCATCGAAAACTACTCTCAAAATCTCGAATCATGCGCATCTCTGCCTACAATTGTCTTTGACCTCGATCAGCAAATTGCTACTCAGGTTCAATATGACTTTATTGGGTTCTCGACGATCCAGTTTATAAATTTGCATATCATTGTCAATCGCCCAACGTTGGAGCTATATCTTCCTCGCAAATGCCTACCTCTGAAGAATCCGATCAATTTCTTCTCCATTCAAGAGATAAGTATCCAAGGAAGCTGCATCTCCGGCAATGAGACAGAATATGTCTACCTGAACGACTTGCTGAACGTAAATACTTCCTTAGACGCGTCAAAGGCAAGAGCATTCTCCGTTGATAACGTTGGAACCGTCAGCATTTCATCATTGATTGTCAATTCAACAATATGTACTGGCTGGAATGTAAATTTCACAAATCAGACAGTAATTAACCAACTGGGAATAGCTCTCCCTCTATATCCTTCGAGTGACTATCCTTATTACTTCACAAAGGCACTCGCGCCTTACTTTTCTTTTATCGGACCATCTTCGGAATCAGATTCAAGCTTTTTACTTTCTGGTCTGAGTTTGCTGGGAAATGACTTGTTATACCTCTCCCAAATCTTGGAAGTAAGGGATGTCACGAGGGTTGACTTCACGAATACATATCTAACTGGAGAAGTGATGCTGCAGTATTCAGGAGATATATTTTTCGTGGGAAACGCTTATTCTCTTACACTAACGAACTGGACTTTCTCACAATTTGATATGTCATCAGCAGAACCACCTCAGCAAGCTTACACTGCAATATTTAACTTCCAGAATATTACGAGCTTCGTTTTGCAAGGTCTCAACTTGACTTCGACTAGTTTGAGTTGGCAATACTATCTCAGTGCCTATCTCAATTTTCTTTATGGAAGTGTATTCGTTCCGTTTGATTTTCTCTCGCTACAAGTCAAAGAGAGCAGCAATGGCACCTTAGGCACAGTCAGTCTCTCAGAAATAACCCTTAATTTGATGGAGCTATATGGAAGCAGGACTCATCTGGCTTTCTTTCATTTCAAGACATTCACGGATTCCTCTGATAACCCAATCGAGTCTCTCAATGTCAATAACTTCACAATCAGCAATGGCGCGTTTGAAAGTTGTCAGATGTTCGTTTACGAGCCATCCATTCAGTTTAAAATAGAAAGTTATAACTCGACGTATACTCCGCCTCAGAGAGCCCATTCTCTGACTAACGTCTCGATTTCTGATACCTCTTTTCACGACTGTCCAGCATTTGCATTCACTTACTTCGCAACAAAGCCGTTCCCTCCACTAATTGAATCAGAAAAGATCGCTCTTTCAAATTTTACAATAACAAATTTGAGTTCTAACTTTGCTAGAGTGATGGGTAATGAGATATGGCACTCATTTCTCGTCAACGACGGATATGCTCTCGATCTCGATTCAATAAAACTATTAAGTTCTAGTTTTGACTCCAGTACCTTCATTTTAGGAAGAAATGGATTGGATTCCACCTCTATCACCAATTCTCTTTTCCAAGGGAATACTTTTTCTGAAGGCTCATTATTGTCAGAATTTCTTAATGACCGCTGGATCTGGGAGCAATTCATCACTATGGACAACGGTGAGCAATTTATGCACTTTCCAGACGCTGAAGGTCCGTCCGCCCCTGGAATTTCTCCTCAGCCCTCGAATCTTAATTCTACAATTACCAGCAACAGCAAGAGAAGCAGGATATCGAGATTGACTTTCATTATGTTCAACACGTTTTCTGATGAAGTAATAAAGTCTGAGGAGATGTGGACTCATCCTTCTACCTATATCAAGATCACGAATCCGCTTGCCTTCATCCTAAACAACGTATTCAATAATATTACAATCCAAAGCGATTCATACTTACTCCAGCTGGGCAGCTACTCTCTCAGCCCTCTAACTACGCTCGTCTACCCTGGGTTAGGACCCGATGTTTACCTCTACAACTCACTACCACCAGAGACATACCGGTTTGTCTACGAGCGGATATTCGACGCCTCAGTTTGGGTTGACGACACACATTTGACACCTATCTACCACGTTTATCGCCTCGAGTCGAACAATTTCACGAATTGCCAAGTGGAGGGAAGCAACTTCATTGCTTTCGATAACTTTGACATAGTTACAAGCGGCGTACTTGTCTACAACAACACATTCCAAAATTTTTCTACACTCAATCAAGACCTTCCATGTGATTACTTGAGATTTTCTAAAATTTCACGGGTTCAAGTGACAAGTAATATTTTCTCCAATCTCAATAATCAGGGTGTCCTGATCTCGATTATTGAGCTTAAAGGAGAGCTTAGAGGCACAATCACTGAAAATACCTTTGATTCGCTCCAATACCTGGGAATAATAAACTTCGATGCAGAAGAGTCCTCGTTTATCAAGATCATATCGAATAATTTCACGAATTATATCTTGGATAAACCTGTCATCGAAATCTTTGTGTTTGTCCTTCATTCACGGGTTATCGTTGAGCGAAACACGTTTTATAACTTGACATTGAGCAACACACTGATCTTCGACAAGTCGCCTAATCTCTTCCGATGTCAGGTCGCTACTGCTGGGAACTCTTTGAATACTTTGATCCTGTTTCAGGAAAATAATGTCACTTTGGTTACCTCGCGACTGAGCAAATATTATGCAGAGGATGTGTCGCTGGTGTCGATTTCAAGCCAAGGTATAGACATTAACATCACAAGCAATGTGCTTTCATCAATTGATTTGGCGTCTCAGCAACCACTGATGACAATAATTGGCAAAAGCATCTATTTGGAGGGAAACTTTGTTGAAGGAGTCATTAGCAAAGGAGCTTCCACCACGGCTAAAATCGTTGCGACCTATGGCTTGATCCAGCTGAATGAGTTCTATAATATTTCGATGATTAACGGCGCGAGAGGCCTGATTGAGTTAATTTCTTACAATAATACTGGTACATCACAAGGAACCATTTGGGGGTCATTTGAGCTAGTGACTAATTACTTCAGCAGCTGTAGCACTGGAAGCTTAGTGAGGGTGTCCAACGTCTCAGTTAACGTTAATATGACAAACAATACCATTGAAAATTGCTATGTGGATCAGTTTAATGGAGTACTGCACTTCTTAGGTGTTGCAACAGAAAGCATATCGATGACTTCGATGATCGTAAATTATGTCGGAGGCGAAGAGCAGCCATCATCATCGTATGCGAATCTGATCTATTTACAAGATGTAACGCCGTTTGATACGACTTCGCAGTTTCAACTTGAGTTAACAATCCAATACTTGGGCTCGGGAGATGATATCAATGGATGCTTATTCACATTTGAGAACGTGAAAAACGTTAAAGTATCGATAGCTGAGATCCGCATCGGAGCTCCTGTGGCTGAGGCTGAAAATAGCCCGCTCTTTGACCTCGCTGAAAGCAGTTATCTAATCCAAGGTCGTCGTTTAAAGGGAAGTATTGGGTTAGAACCAATCGTGTTGAGGAATCCTCAAACACTCTCAACGAATTTATCGATGCTGAGAGCACTATCGAAAGGCAGCCTTAGCGATGAGACCTTAGCGATTGAAGTCTCTCAGATCACCTTCGAAGGCGTGAGTCTTGGGTCAGGTTCACTGTTCGAATTTGAAGCGGTCAGGTTTAGCCTTGATAGCTGTGTCTTCCAAAACATCGTCTTTGAGGCTCAAGGTTCAGCTGTGCTAAGCGTGTTTAGTCCATCATCTGGAAATATATCTTCTAGCACCTTTTCCCATATAAAAGGTGGCAATGATGCTAGCGCTATTCGTCTCATGGGATCCACAGACAGCAGCAATTTCGATCAAGCTGAGTCACGGAGAAGAACGCTTGAGGATTCAGCCACCAGTTCCCAAATCAGTATTCGCGACACTGTCTTTAGTTCTCTACATTCTGAACGAGGACCTGCACTTCTGCTCGAGGACGCGAATCCTTTGTCAGCTATCTTGGCTGCTAATTGCTTCTTCGTTGATACTTCCGCCTATGACCGCGGAGGCGCGATCTGGACTAATCTCACGTCAGTCAGCATCTCTAGTTCTTTTTTCAATGGAAATACAGCGACATACGGCGGCGAGAATATTCACGTGGAACAGCCGGCTGCTTCCATCCAAATTTCCGATGTATTCGTTGTCGGACAAGGAGAACTTAGCCTCTCTAATATCTCATTTGGGCCCACACATCTATCGTACACCATCACAAGCAGCAACGCTCCGGTAGAAATCGAATACCTCCAAAAGAATCCCAGCACCGTCGTCCCAAGCAAATACTTTGCTGATAGCACAGCAAATCAAAATTATTATTCATTTGTGCTAAAGAATATCACTTCACATACGCTTAAAGGGCTCACTATGTTCGTGAGTTTGGCAACTGAGTTCGGAGAGAATCTCACGCAGAAAGTCTATGACGAGTCTGTTGGTACCCTCAAATTCAGGTTCTATCTCGAGCCAAACCAAGACCCTCTCCAATATACGATAAACACTTGTTCTCACGGGTCTTGCACAGTGGAGAATCCTTCAATATCTCTCTATGGAATCGCTGGAGAGTTAAAATCTGCCGTAATGACGTACGAATCTGATCGTTTTACTGTAAGTACCTGGTTCCAGATTCTATTTCGCAGTTGCGTGAAAGGAGAAATTTACAACAATAACACGCAAACCTGCGAGTACTGCAGAGAGGGCGATTACGCAACCAATGGCAGTTGCGCGATCTGTCCCGGCGGAGCTTTTTGCACGAAAGGAGTGATTTCAAAAGTCAATAGTGGATACTGGAGAAACAGCACCGATTCAGATATCGTGATTCAATGCTCCTCCACAGGCAGCGGGAGGTGTCTGGGCGAGGACAGCTGCGCTGAGGGCTATAACGGACTTGTTTGCAAACAATGCGATGTGGAAAACGAGTTTTTATCGGCTTCGGGAGACGGATACCAATGCGATAAATGCCCATCGTATTCTCTTTCTGTTTTTAGAGGTATCATGTATTTCTTGGTAAGCATCATCGTGCAGGTCTTCTCGTTTCTAACGTACTCGAAAGAGAACCGTAGACTCCTCGAGGCGGGCGTTGACGCTAAAAAAGCCAGCACCGGTCCTTATATCCGCCTTATCACCCATTTCGGTCAACTTATCGCTATTATCATGTCCTTGAACCTTACCGCGTATAACTACTTCAGCTACTCCGATATCGTCGGGTCGCAGTACAAACTCATTTTCTTTTCGCTCGATTGTCTTCTCCTGAACTCCAAATGGACCTTAGAAGAGGGATTCAGAATCAAGATTCTCATCGTAGTGTTTTCACCGATCGCCAAGATACTGCTGATGATGGTTGGTATTATCATATTCAAAATCGTTTATTTCCTCATTAAGAAGAAGATGAAAAACGAAGTTCTTCTCAAGAACACTTTGCTGGTATTCATTGGCTTAATCATCTCTGAGCAGCCAAACATCATTGGTACCCTCTCCCAATATTTCTCTTGCCAATCCCTCGACGCTTACAGCGGGGATAAATGGATCCAAAGTAACAGAAATCTGCAATGTTACACTGATTCTTGGAACTATTTCATGAAAGTCGCTGTCGTTCCAGCGATGGTTTTCTGGGTAGCCGTCGTTCCTCTCGGGCTCTTTGCAGTCCTGTACTGCTACCGGAAGTCCCTGTATAAATCGAGAACGCTTATGCTTGGAATGGGGATGCTCTATTGTGATTACAGAGAGAAAATGTACTTTTGGGGGCTGATTCTTATCCAATTTAAATCCGTGGTTTATATCATAAATTCGGTCTTGACCTATGACTCTCTCCTACAAGCACTGACCCTAATCGCTATTTTCTATGCTTATCTCGTCGTATTGAAAAAAGGAGATCCATATCGTCATAATTCTATTTGCAAAGTGGAGAAGCTATCAATGCTGATCTACCTTTGGTCGGTGTTTTTGGTGGTTTACAGTCTGAAGAGTCCGACCTGGCTGCAGATCATTTGCTTGGTGCTCCTGGCTGTACTGATAATAGGCATGCTGCTCTACTTAGTAGCTAAATTGGCCTCTCATTACAGCGAAACAGCGAAAGCTGTGGTCTCGAAAATAAAAGCCAAGCTCAAAGCTTTGAAAGGAAAGAAGAAAGACGCGAAGGAAGCAATCTCTCCAGCGATGACTCTTTCGATTCAAACGTCTGAGATGATTTCTCCGCGGATTAGAACTGATATCGGATCTTTCATAGGAAGGCCGAGTCTCAGAACAATGGAGTTATCATTACCGGTAAGGAGTGAGAAGAAAGAAGTGGAAGTGGCTATTGAAGAGGTGGAAATTGAAAACGGTGGAGATAAAGAGGAAAAAGAAATTGAGATTAAATCTCATCGAAACGAATAGAAGAATCCTAGTTACTTCCTTTAACTCGCTGAAATGAATGAAATTTCTCTTTAGACTTAGAAGATCCACTCAAAGTTTAATTATTTTTATTTGCGAATTATTGCAATATGTGAAAGCAATGTAGAATCAATCCGTGATTATTTCGATTATTTCTATGAGTGAAAAACTAATAATTTGGAAATTATACGCAAACAACAACAAATGACGTGTTAGGAATTTGATGAAAAAAAGATTAAGATAATTCCATTCATTTTGAAGTTACAAAGTTTTTTAATAGGAAATTAGCCGGCCTTCGAAGCTTTCTTGGCTTTTTGTGGCTTTTTTGGCAGCGCTTTCCCTTCATCAGCTTTGATTACTTTTCTCGGCACTAATTTCGTGGTCACTTTGACGACTTTTTCGTCGTTTTCTCCTCTGAGGTTAATAACTAAGGGAGGCGATTTAGAAAACGCGGAGATCGTCTTCAAGATCGTCCTTGGCGTCACCACCTGTTTCTTATACGGCGAGATTTTGTTCTCGATAACGCTTGATTTATTATTAAATTCTAAGGAGTTTGTTAGATAGCGTTCGCACAACTTGCCTTACCAACTACTTCTTTTTCATCAGTTTTAAACTTCACGCTCATTGAGCAGGAAGGCTTATGTCCTTTTTCATCAGTGAGCGCGTTGTAGTACCTCGCATTCAGATTATTGAAATAAGCTTTCTTCTCTTTAGGTGTCAGGAAGATGTAGGCAGGCAGCGCTCCCTTCTTCGGAGTTTTTTTCTTCTCGGCTGTTTTTTCGGGCTGAGCGCTTTCAAATTCGTGGAATCTATCAAGAGATAGGCCCCTCTTGAGGAAATATGCTTTAAATTCGTCGTCTGGAGCGTCGTCCCAATTGGTAACTGACTCAACGACTATTTCGCTCTGACTATCACAACCATCATCATCTTCGTCGATGTCGAGGTCATTTTCTTCAAGATTGAACTTTTCGATCTCTTTTTCAAGTTGATACGAGTTTGTTTCAGCCCTAGGAAACTCTAAAGCGCCTGAATAAAAAGGCAAGGCTTTACTTTCGCTTTGCGGTTGTAGATTGCGTCGGAGATTTCACCTCAGCCGCTTTGCTATTGATCTCTTGATTCATTTTTTCAGGAGTGGTCGTGGAAGATGAGTTTAAGTGGCTTGCTTTTCCTCTTGGACTGGTTGGACTCTTTTTCACTGTTTTGCAGAAAGCTGTTAACTCCAATTGTATTTCATTGATAGCATACCATTGGTCTCGACGTCTATTCTAACGTCTTTGTTTTTTTCGGTTTCTTTTCGGTACTCTTCAAACATTTTCTTTAATTCAGGCAACGAGCTTCTCGCTTCTAACTCGCTGCTTCTGTTAAGTCGCGTTATTAGCATATATTATGTCGGTGGTTGAAATACTCAAGAATTGATAGAGCTTCTATCCTATTGATAAAGTTTTTCACATTGAAATTCGCAAAATTTCCGTCGTGTAGACTGTTGATTAGGTCCGGGAAGAACTGCTCCTGTAGTTTCTTTTTGATCAGTTGAGTCGACGCTTTGCCAAAGTACTAACACCAGGCAAATTTAGGGAACAATCTTAACTCAGAAGATATTACGTCTACGAAAGGGTCCCAGATAACCACCACCGCATTTTCAGGTATATTTTCAAAATTTTCAAGAACTCTGATGAATAGCCCCAATATATGAATGATAAGAGCATCGGACCTCCGGGCTATAGATATTAATCACTCAAATAGCTAATTGAATCTGCTTACCTTGCTTTTCAGAGAGCAGATCAGACGAAAAAACTCGATTCAGAGCTTTTAGATCCTAAGTACAAAATTTAAGGAATTTCATACAATATTTTCTTACGGAGATGTCCCAGCTATTCTCTTCGAGGCGTTTGTATATTGCTATTAGGAAAAAATGCACGAATTTGAGCAGCAGCTTGCTACGAGGGAATTCAAGCTCCTCCCACGACCTGTGCAGCGTAAAAAATCCGGCTTTCAGCCAAGTGATTGCCGTTTCAGAGGTTAGTGGTATTATTATATTTGACATTTCCTCAGCTATTTCAAATTGGTGTTTGGATTTAGTTAGCGTGTAGAGGTCTATTGGCTTGTCAGAGGCGCTCGCAGAGAAAATACTTACTGTGAATCAAGTTTTTCCAAAGCATGCGGTGATAGGCTTCATTAGCACCTTCTTCTTGGATATGCTGCTTGATTTCTCCAATGCATTGCTGTCTTTTGTATGCGCCTTGAGATAATCAGAATAAGATAACCGATTGCGAGTGTGGGCAGTACTTGAAGAGCTTAAGCACTTTCTGATGGCAGACTCAATACTCGCGCCGCTAATCATAATATTTGGCGGATTAAATTTTGTAGCAAATTCAAGCGGAATAAATTTTTGAGAAAATTTTAACAGGGTTCAAATTTTTAGACACGAGTACTCTTACGAAGCTCTTCTTTATCTTTGGGAAAAATTAGAATTCTTCGCTCTTTAAATTCGCCTTATTGCTCGGGATCAGTACAAGTCAGATAGTATTCCTCAAAGCTAACCTTCCATTGGATTTCGTGTCTTATCTCTCTTTCGAACCCACAATCGGTATTTGGTAACACCTCACTTACTGATTGTGAAGAAAATTCATGCTTATTGGAAGGCCTGTCTATATAAGGACTGAATGCAGTGCTTATCCAAGCGGAGGATATCAATAATAGGTAGGGTATAACCAGATAAGATATGATGGTTTATGAGGTCTCATGGAGTTTGCTAATTTCTGAAAGTAGATGAGGGTTTTAGAGGGGAATGATGATGATTATAGGGCAATTGTCTACAAAAAATGAAATATAGGGATATGAAATAAATGATGAATGCAATGTGTTATTACATATAACATTAATAAATACTCAAACTTGCATGGAGTAATGAGGTTGAATATATGGAGAATTTCCTCATCTAACTGTAAATCTTCATTTAAACTACATATTTTGGAGAGAGAAAAAAAAAACCTGAGTCCAGCCACTCTTTTTCACGAAATCGTTCATCAAGTTGGCATAAGTGATCTAAAACTAAATGACAGACAGGGTTTTCTAGAGGCCGAAATTGAAAAGCTTATCCAGCATTTTCACTTGGCCTCTGCTCATTGAACCCGATTTTTGTCTGTCTCTCGCTCGAGTTGAGTTCACGGTGTTATCATTCAGCGACCCGCTTAATGTCCCCTTAAAACTACCAGCACTGGATCGCTCACCGCTAAGTTTCGACGCGTTTGCGGTGCTCATTGTATCGTTGATACTATTCACAGAAGGGCTGTGATTATGAAACAGGATAGGTTTGCTTGAATCTCTCAGCGATTTGCAAGACTGTGGAACCACCTTCATCGAAAACGCTTTTCCTAGCTCAGTTTGACTGCTAGTCTGAGAATCATCGCTTAGATGAGGCAGGTTATGCCTCTTGTTGCTAGTTGACCCAAAGAAGGATCCGAATCTATGTAAAATGGTCTTTGGAGTCATCCTTCTCGATGTGATGGGCTGGCTGCCGAAATTCTCAGTTTGCATCAATTGAGATGACTGAGTATTGCTGTAACCATCGGGGATCAAAGGAAGTACTATCTTGTGCGCTTTAGGCTTTAAGAACTTCAAGCTGCTGCTATAGTCCTCTGACTGCGGCTTCGATGGGTGCTTAATTTCAATCTTAACCCTCTTTGGGATTTGAGGGCATTTCCTAATTTCTTTCTGCTTAGAAACACCTGAGAGCACTCTTTCAGTCCTCGAGCAGCCTAGCTCCTGCCCTTGTGGCCTATCGGACGTATTCCTCAGAGTACCATTGGTGAGTTTCAGTTGGATTTCAGCTTTCGGCACTGTCCTCAAGCTCCGTGGGCTAAATACCCAATGACTCTCACAAGGCAGCTCAGTTTCAGTCTTCGTTCTATTCTCACCTCTTGCAGTCATAAATCGCTCCTCCCGATCACGCTCAGTACTAAACGGATCGAGAGTAAGTATTCTGTTGAGTCTATTAACCCTCTTCCCAAACATTTTTGCTCCTGATTTAGTCTGCGACTTTATCAGGAACATATTTGCGCTTTTATCCTCAGATTTAGGTCGACTCCTAGGCGAAGCGGTTTGTGGATGGAGACAACTGAGTCCTTGAAGGCCATACTCGTTTTCGGCCAAAGGAAAATTAGTTTTGCGCCACTCAGAATCGTGTGGTTTTTGGAAAGTTTGGTACGCAAGCTCAGGCTTCTCTGCCAAGAAGCCCGCCGATAAGACTCCAGCACGCTCGGTCGTCGCAGAGTATTCAGCCTCAATAGCTTCATGAGTATTACGGCACTTTACACCCTAAAAAAAATGTTTAGTTAACGCTTTTGTCTTCAAATACCTCATTAGAGCACTCATTGTTCATCTGTTCTGCTTGAATGCTTGATACTAACTCTTCCTGAGCTACGGGTAGTTCATTCCTCTCTGTGGGAAAACTCGCAAACGCAGCAGTTCTCCTTAAAACTTCCTCTTCTAGAGAATCGCGAAGCGCGGAGGATGTTGGTATCTCTTGTAAGGTTGTCGCAAACTAATTAGTGAACCGCATTGGTAAAACGGAAGGAGTGAAGGGAAATAACCTTTCCAAAATGAGTTTCCATGTGAAACCAAAGGAGCCGAACTAAATCTTATGAAAATTTATCAAGAATATTTTTTGCGAATCCGGAATTAATAGGCGTTGATGGAACTTTCTCACTAAGGGTTACAATTTATTTAACTCTTCGAAAGAATGAGAATTTTCTTATTGATATCTTCCAAGTGCTTCAGTAAGAGGATAACGGAAAGTTGAGTGGTGAATTGATTGATTGATTAAGCTAGTATTCGTAGGAATTTTTGGGTTTGTCTGAAAAGGAAGTTAGATTGTTCTGATTAATAGAATGGTTCTAATTTTCTTGGGTCGAGTCTTAGAGTGGGTGATAGAAAATTAATAAATTAAATCTCAGAAACTCTGAGCTGAAAAATTTGATTGAATCTGCAAAACGGATCTCACTTCTTCCTCTTTAGCAAAGTTCTTTGATTATATAAGGGCAGGAGGGTTGCCCATCGTTTCTGATTTTTATCTTGTGTGGAGAGGACATTATTGTGTACATAGTGATTTGAAGATAGAGGTAGTATCTATCCTTCAAAATGCCAGTGTTATTGGGTTTGTAGGAAATACTTAATCATCTCCATTCGGAATTGATGGTCAATTAAATCATTCAGAAATAGTTGAGAAAGCTGTAGTCAGAAATAGTGTGTTCCATAAGCATCTTTACGATCTCCGAAGGAACAATGAGAAAATATTATCAAAATGCTAGAAAAAAATGAATAAAATGCCATTTTTGGCACAGAGGCAAACAAACCAATATATCTTTGTTGATTTTTCCTCAACTAGAAGAGCTTTTGCTTTGTTTATCTCTCTTCAGCTGACTTTGAAACAGTTGCCTGGTATTATTTTTGTCGAATTAAGCTCCAGCACCAACTATGCAGTAAATATATCAGTAAATATCGCCACCAGTAATTCTTATTTTCTTCGATAGATTGTACCAACGCTATTGATCTCTTGCTCTTCAATTTTGGCAAATACTGGAATCAGAACGTCATGTAGCGATACGCCTACTGTTTCTACGATTCAGTACCAGCGGTTTTACGCTGCTTGGAAAGCGAATACAATCAAAGCTCTATTAAATATAAGCTTGTCCCTGGCTCAGTGTCCACATGAATATGAATCCTGGTTTCTTAGAAATAGATTACCAAAGCAAAATATTTTCTTTGAGTAGAAACACCAAAAAAGAACTTTTAGCAAATGTTTAACAAAACATCAATAAGTTCCTACTCTCTGAATAATTAAGAGTTTCAGCTTCTACTTATCAAGTGGGCTCATAGTTGTAACAACTAAGCAAGAATCGGTTGTTTTATTTGAACCCTTTACTGCTGGATCGAATTTCTTTCATCATGCAAATTCAAGGCTTCTCAATTTTAGCAACTGACAGACTCACAAAATATAAGCCACATGAAATCGGCAGTGATGGGTGGGTTAGAAAGTGCGAGCTTTTGCTTCCCATTTAAATCTTCCTGAAAACTTTCTGTGGATGTCTACTTTCCTCAGAGTTCCAAATTAGGACTTTCTTTGAACTTTTCACCCTGTGTTAAGAGAACTGAACTGAAATTGGCATCTCAATTCATAAGTTTTGAGTACGAAAACGAATCCGTTAGAAATGAGACTTACGAATATTGATTAGGCATAGAATTTTTCAAAAGTAATAAAAACAAGCTCGAAATGTCCATCTCGAGTAATATAACTTGAATCTCGTATTAATCAAGAGAGAGAGAACAGATCTGTTTCATCCGAATCACTAACTCTTGCAGCCGAAAGCATAAAAAATTCTGACCTTGATAATAATAACAAATTTTGCACCATTCTCTTTAAATGAGCTCGGAGGGAGCTCAGGCTGAAAAATTAACTGAAGAAAGAACTCATACTGCAAACGCTTTTGAACCTTTAAACCACATGAAACACTTTTTTTTTTTAAATTTCTGCTCAGAGACGCAATACCTATATAAACCTGCAACAATAACAATAAACGCATAAACATTTTCTTTTCATACCTAATTTAGCGCTTGAGCGAACGAAACTCCGGCTCCGATCATACCTAATATACTAAAAAGAACAGCAAAGAATCTCACAATCCAAACCAGGCTCTTCGAAGAAGTAGACTCTCCGCTCTCGATTTCCTTCTCTTTTATCTTAGCAAATATCAGGAAAGGGAAAGTTATCGACGCCGAAACACATGCGATACCACCAATGAGTCCCAATGCTGCGATAACATTTGGCACAGCAAACGCAATCAACGACGTACTGAAGAGCACCGCTGCAGTTGTCAAGAAATGTGTTTTGGTATCAACTTGACTGGGCTTGCCCAATAGAACTAAAATCTGTGCTCTGGTTGGTGCAAGATTCGTAATAATTGAGATGATAAGAGTGCATGTCATTGCCACTAGAGCCAAAGCCATCTCCCAATCAGATCCCGCGTTCGATAGCGGTGGTCTGGAGATAATCAATTGCGGTGTCTTGTCAGCCATGGAGAGATAGCCACAGATCGCCATAGTCACATACAAGGACGCGTCGATCGCAACTGCTCTTCTCACGACTTTATCGAGTCGTCGAAGGCTAGGTCGAGCTAGCTCGGAGCGAATCGGGAGCAGATTTGAGTGGCAAGTAAAGGAAAAGGCCGCCAGCGCAAACGAAGTGAAGAAGTTCATATCGAATTTGAAGAATTCGATCTTGGACAATGAGTCGTTCTCAGCGATATACGAAGGAGTTTGGAAAATAACCACGAAGAGGATGTACAAAATACAGCAAACTCCAAAGATAGCGCCGCATCTGAACCCAGATAGATTCCTCATCAATGTCGCCGGGAACATCAACAATGCGAGTACCATTATCTGAAGGAACCTTTGAGTTTGAGTTGGAACGTAGTGATTTCCTGTTAAGTCACTTATAATTTCTGGGAAAAACTCTGCAATTGTGATTTGGAATGAAACAGCAGCTCCAATGCCATAGAACGCAATAAGGCAACTGAAAATAGCCGCGACTTTCTTACCAAGAACCTTGGTAACGAGAGGAAAGTATTCGGTTTCATTTTCTTTGAAAGTAGCATAGGCAAGCATTGCGAGGGAAATCCAGCATAGGGTCGCGCCGAGGGATATGAGACAGAGACCAAGGACAAGACCTGAGCTCTTGAGCATGTAAGGCAGAGTCAGTACACCAGTTCCTAAGGCGCTGGCAACGAGAGAAAATATAAAGCCTCTCGCAGAGCCTTGGATCATCGGTCCGAAAGTCCTCTGAATCCACGAGCGTTTCACTGGGACGTGATGTTCATCAGAGGTTCTACCGTCAGGTTTGACTTCGATCTCGAGAACGCCCATAGTCTTTGCTTCTTTCGGAGCGGAATCCATCGCCGCAGAGGTAGAAGTAAGGTCCGCAGTAGAAGTGTTGTTCTCACTACCCATTTTTTTAATAGCTAAATAAAGTTTTATTAATCGGTATAATTTTTTTCAATCTGAAGTCCATAAATGGATTCCTTCAGGCCGAATTTCGAAAAACAAAAATTCGAACCTCAAATGTATTTGCTAGGAATATAACATTGGGTTCTAGCCTCAATTGAAAATCATTGTAAAACTCATTCCAATTCTCAAAAAACGACCTGAAAGAGCGAATTTATGATTGAGATCACCAGTGGTTAGACAATTTACTTAATCAAAGCGATCCTGAGTCGATTTCTTTAGAATCAGATTCGTAACTTTTAATGCGTGCGATAATACGCAATAATTAATTTAAAAAAAAAAAAGCCCTCAATTAAATAAAAAATGACCGGGAAACCGCAACCCATAGTGATCCTAGCCCAGCTTTATAGCTCCTTTTGAGAAGCCAATGGATTTTTTTCTTCGAATGAATCTCAAAGAACTTTCTTTACAAAAAGACTAATTTTCAAAGGAATCTTCAAATGATTTGTTCCTAACCATTTTTTTTTAACAGTTTGCTGGTATTTTAGGTGTTACAATTGCTAAATGGATCTATAGTGTGAGGAGATTTGGGCTTTTGGATAATAAGTTGAGTTTGGTAGGTGAATTAGTCAAATTTACAACCAAAAATTTCCTTAAGATTCAATTAATGGAATATAGATGGAAAGTTAGGTGTTAAACAGTGGATGGTATATATATAATATAATTATGATTGAAGAGAGGCGTTTTTTAAATTTTGGTGTCTCTTCGCAATCTATTGCCCACCTCCTGAGAGTATCTGAACGAAATTATAAGGGAAATAGCCGATTTTATTGTGGCAAAGCCCAATCCACCAGCCGTTTTTCGCCCTCTTCAATACTTGAATCTTATCGCCTCGATAAAAACTGAGATCTCCTTCCTATTTAATTAATGCGACAGGAAATTAACAAAACTGTGAAAATGAGATAACGCTTACTCTCTGGGCATTATAATCGAATTTTGCAACTACAAACTCGCAATCTGGCCCAGAAAAGCTGGAATCGTTGTGCACAGCCTCGTCTTCGGGGTTTAATCTGATGATATTTTCTGGAGGAGGTGTATTATTCCTCTGCGATTCTAAGAAAAAAAGTTCGTATTTCAACAATAGCAATGAAAATCTAGTTTACCTCTGCTCTTCGTTGGGGTTAACCCCTTCGAGTGAGCCTCTTGAGCGTTCGAAGCCAAGCTTTTCTTCAGCATCGCAGCGTTATTCGATTGGTTAGCCTCGCCGTAATAAATTATTGGTATCGTGTTGTCTAAAGCGTTTTCTTTGCTATCCTCAGAAATATGGTCTATCTGCACCATCTGTCTCTGATTTAAGCCCTTTACTCTTGCAAAGTCAGGGCAACTCTTTCCTTGGAGGCCCTTCTCTTCTTCCTCTTGCATTCCTATGTTGCTGCTATTATTTGGGGTTATTTTCCAACAGAAAGAGAAAGTATCACTACGAGAATGGCGCGTCATTGCTTTTGCTGTTCATTGACCTGAATAGTTGGTAATTTTCTAACTGCCTCGTGCTCTTTCGCTCAGTTGGTTGCTGGGAGATCGTGTCTGGAGCCTCTACGAGAGACTGGTTGTCTGAGCTGTTGAAACCGAATCCAGTTTTTCCAAAAAACATTGAACTTGATTCCAAATTTTGAGGCTGAATCTTCGAAAAACCATCAAAGAAATGCGAAATTTCTCTCTCCTCTGCTTTTGGGTCTTGGTCAAATGATTCCATGAGTCGCGGCTCTTGTAGCAATGAATCTTCTTCGTTTGCGCAGTTGTTTTGCTGTAGTCCAAAAAACGATGTTTTTTCGTGATGCGAATGATGCGAGCAATTATCTAGTCCATTATCGACACTGGATCAGTGATCTATAAAAATACAATGGAGTATACCTTTATTATCGATATATTGTTGATAGAATTCACTCAATCCATGGTCCAGCGGGCCCTCAACGCTCTTCTCTCTTTCTCTTCGCGGGTCTGGAGCATCGAAGCCTTGAGATTTATCTTGCGATTTCTGAGATTGCCCGCCTCGAAAAGCAAACTCAAATTCTGGGGGTCGAGAAAAAACATTCATTTTTTCGCTGCTGAATGTTGTCCTTAGAGCAGGAGGCGGCTGCTGCTGCTGGGAAACCGGCTTCTCCCGCGAGTTTTGGAGCTCGACCATCGTAACAGCGATCATGTTTCGGTAATCTTTCTGATCCCAATCGAATTCAAACTTCAATTTCTCAGCCATTTCGAGCTTAGTTAAAAAGGTTCCTCGCATCTCCTGCACGAATTTCAGCAGGCCTATTTCACATTTAGAAGCTTTGACTTAGTCTGAGCTCAGGCATAGCTTACCCTCATAATCTCTGTGAGGTGGCCTCAATTGGAAAGGGACTTTAAGCCCTGGTTTGAATGCCAAATCGCTGAGTAGCGCAATCATCGTTTCCATTATACCTCTAGACAATGAGATTTTATCAAAGCAATTTTAAATGGTTTACCTCATGAATTGGCTCAGCGCTTGAATTTTTTGATCCTTCATGCCCGCCTGGGTCTGAAGTTGCTTGCAAGTCTTTTTCTCTTCAGCATAGAGACTTTCGATGTGTTTAAGCTGTTTGATTTGGTTCGAAATCGCAAGCAGTTCATTTTGATAAGCGATCCTCTCGCCGTTCATCTCGTTCTGTAAGCTTACATTTTTATTTTTCTCCTTCTGTAATTCATGGTCAAGCTGTTTCACAGTGGCTTGATAGATAAACATATATACTTTAGAACGAAGCACTAGCAAGCTTAATTACCTTCCAGCTCCCTATTCTGCGACCTTAGCCTCGTTACTTCTTCAATATCCATTTGAAGCAATTCTTTAAGCCGTGTCTCTTTCAAAAACTGCTCTAATAGAGGATTTATTCTATCGCCGCCCAATGAAACGTTGTTATCTTTCACACCTGCTGGTTTCCTCTGCTCGGAGAACAAATTATCCTGTTGAGAATGCGAATAGAAGAGTCCAGGCCCAGTGCTTGGCTCATCATTTTCACAGCCTTCTGTTGGACAATGCGCGGTTATATACGAGCGTGAAGATAAGTTTTTGTTGCTAGCTACGCTCTGAACGCGCTTTTGAATGGAAGGATACCCGGCGTAAACAAACGGCATTTGTCTCTGTGCTGATTTCGGTCGCTCTTTTACTTGCAAGTTGTCTGGCTCAGTCTCTAAAGCGAAATTTTCGCTTTCTTCCTGGATAAAGGCTGTTCCCACTGCCTGCGGAGTTTTCGAATACCGATGAATTTTCTTTTTTGGCATTTGGGAAACCAGCGATGCAGGCTGTAATACCGGTCGGGCCGTCTGGGTTTTTTCAGTGCTTTTTGTCTTGGCTGATGGGTTTAATTTCGAATTGGCCACTGAATTTGGCTGAGGAGTAGCTGACCTCGGGCGCTCTTGGATGATCTGTAGTTGTACTGGATTTATAAGCAATGGCTCATCAGCTGGCTTTGAAAATTGCGTTTCCATATTCATGCTTGGTTGGTCAATGCGGATAGAATCTGGAAGAGCGTTGGTCTGTAGCTCAGTAAGAATGCGAGAGGATTTGTTTTTTGCTTTTGGATCAGATAGTTGGACGTTTTGGAAGCTTTTTGGATCAGCATTAACTTTTTTGAGGAAAGATTGAAGTTTGTTCTCTTGTGGGCCGTTGGTTCTGGCCCGACTTGAATAGTTGCTTGATGGTGTAAATGCGTTGTTGTTGGAGAAGGCTCCTTGGCGGATGGGGAAGCCTCCGCCTAAGTTTTCTTTGTTTGCGCCGCGGTTCATAACTCGGAGTGAGTTAAATAATTCGAAAAATTGCGTAAATTGGAAGCTAACAGACACTTTATTCATATGTAGAACGAAATTTCATCCAAGAAACAAATTAAATTCTTTATACCTAGTGAAGTTTTGATGAAGCGAAATTGGATTCTCAACAGCTGATTATGGAAAAGGGGAGTTTTCTCAGACGAATAGGAGGAATAAAGCTGAATAGTTCATCCATAAGTGTCTGATGAATGATTTAAACTGTAGCAAATGATAAAACATTACATTTGTTGAATTAATCAATCTTCGAGTACCTATATTCTTTCCGCTATTAAGAGAGGATATGTAATTGTCATTAAAGACTATATTTATGGGATTTTCTTAGTCAAGCATTTTCCGATTGATAAGTTCTGTAAATTATTCCCACAGAAGATTCTTTTGTGATCTAAGTGGAATTGTTTACTGCTGACAAAAAGGATTACTATTATCATATGAAACAGCATGAATAAACACAGAAAAAAAGATAAATTTCAACAAAGGCGAAATATCTTGTAACGCACCTTCCTAGTGAATCTCTTTTAAAACCTGAGGATCTTTTTAAATTTCCTTTTGTTTGCAAGATGCTTCTAAACCGCTATTTCGAGTTATTACTGCCATTAATCAACTTCATGCATGGGGATCTTCTTTGTTCTTAATTATCTTGACTCTCAATTCTTCTATGCATATCTTTCATAGATATGATTCTCTCAATTACTTTTTCTTTATGTAATATTTAGAAACAAATTCGCTTCAAAGGAATAGCTCTTAGTGTAAACAAGTTCAATGCTACTTCTCAAATAAAAAAAAAAAAGCAATGGATAAGCGTGATCTTAGCATCATACATAATTTTTTTCAAACACCATAATTTCATCGATCCATTCATCCAGCTTATCGCCATCGTTTATGTAATAAAATTAAACATCAGTTTCTTCTTTGTATCATACACATGGATTTTTCAGTATTTCTTCGCGTACTCCTTGTTTTCTGCTTCTTGATCAACACTAACCAATCATTTTAGCCGCCTACTAGAGTCGCGTTATCTGCCTGAAATTGCATCTTCTACCAGATTTGGGACTAACAATTTTGAGGGTACATTATTAACTGATGTTCATTCCAACTCGAAACATTCTAAATAAATAACTCTAAACTCGTGCTGCTGAGATAGTAAAAAAAATTAACAAGAAGATTAAAAAAGAAAAGCAAAGTTGATATCGAAATTAAAATGAGCAGAGCAATGCTTTCACTTATGCTCCTTGCAGCCTTTGGCTTCATGGCCACCCTCCAAACCCCCTTCCTCTTCAAATCACATGTCAAGTAACCTTCCATTTTATCCCCTCGGCTTCCTAACCTCCCAAAGAATCCCAGGCCTCAAAGAGAACGCCTTCATGGATGCTGACCAATTCGCCCAGGCTGTTACCGCTTATTACAAACAGAAAGTAACTCAACTCCCCTTCCCAGCCCACTTAACCCTTCGCGCAGCCAACAGACCTTCCAAACAACATTTACATCTTCAGCGTCACCGGAGAAGAGACCAAGAAACCAAACCAACTCTTGGAGCTCGTTAGAGACATGAAATCCAACAAGGTTCGTCCTCTTTCTACCCTCTCCTCTCATCGATCTTTAGCAAATCTTCGCCGACAGCCCAAATGGATACGTCACCAACTACTTACGCTACAATAAAACAGTCGAAGTCAGCGAATCTTTACTCAAGAACCTTAAAACCCTTGGCGCTGAATATCAACGCAATGTCTCAACCCTTCAGAACTTCGAAAAGGTATTGGATCTCCCTTATGCTCAAATAACCACGTAACATAGGTGTTGTCCCAAAGAGCCAACACTAAATCAGTCACCGTTGACCTCGTCTCTGTTAATTTGAGCGACATCAAATTGCTTGGTAAGCTGCATTATTACTGTGAGGCGTTTCCTTATCATGCTATTTCCTCACTAGATCGCTTCATTCAAAAGGCTGAGAAGACCCTCGCCAATGGAAAATACCTGATTCTTGTTACTTTCGATGCTCCAAAGGCCCCAACCAAGCTCGCTATGGTTGAAGAAGAGCGTAGCTATTAGTTAATTGGTGAATTCTGACAATTTTTTAGAATTCAACTCAAGAAGAATTCTCCAAGAAACAAACACCTCAAATACTACTAACGGCACCACTTTGGCTATCTCCGCCAACACCTTCACTGGTATTTCAATCGGACTTTTCGTCACTGCGGTCACGATCATCGCTGTTGGCTTGTTGTTTGATATCAAAACTCCTGGGTCGTTCATCTCTACCCCACTCCACATTGGAAAAGAGCACTAAGAGTGTTATAATTTTATGAAGCAAATAGACTAGATTTCATAAGTCTTTGAAAGTTGCTATGCATACATAAAAAGAATAGGTAACTTCTCAGCTAAATTGCATAAAAGGCACTTGACTTGACAAAAAAACTATCATTTCCCAGATAAAGAGGTGATTATCAATAAGTATTCAGATGCAAAGTAATTTTTTAAAGCAAATACCAGCAAGTAGAAGATAAGGATATGTAATTATTTGCTCAGTTCATTGCTCATTGCAAAACCGCATGGAAACAGTTGTTGGTTGATACGTCAACGAATTGTCAATATATTCAATCCCAATTTCTCGAGTACAGGTTGATAAAGATTAAAAAGTTAGAATTTATAATCTTTTTGGTAATTTGTAATTTTGATAAATTTGAAAATTTGAATCAATCATGCAAAATGACGAATCAATGATTATTATCTTTCTAAGCACTCATTGAGCTTTGAAAGAGTAATCAGGTAATGTATTTGGTTTTATTGGTGCTGGTATGAGAAAGAAAAAGTTATGTTATAAATTCGAGGGTATCATCGAAAAAATATTGGGGTATTTTATTATATTTTGTAGAGGTAAAATAAGGGAATCTTTCAAATTTTGAATTGGTATATTGGTTTGTGAAAGTGAGGAATAAATAAGAATCAGATGCAAACATTAATTGAGTAAAGGGAAAAAATGAAAGGGCTGAACAATATTATGTTTGAAATTGTGTAAAAGGTCTTGTAATAGAAATTAACATTAACTCTAACTTCGTTCTGATGTATCACATCTGATAGACAACTGAATAACTTCAGCGGTTGTTTTGTTCGCTAAAGAAAACTACATAGTCAAATCAAAAAATCAGTTATTTAGCAGACTCTTCAAACCGTTTTCAAATGCTATAGCTTTCTTTCATAACTACAAAATCCTCATAAATTATTTCGAATCTATACTAAGCTTTAGTTTTTAAATAAAAAAAGAAATCGGTTGTTAGTACTGATTATTCTTAAGAAGTACGACTAGCTTTTATTATTTCGTAACCAAAACTAAATACATCAATTTTGAGAAGTAAATCTACTCGGTTCTTCCAATTCCGTTTTGTAAAAGAGGGCACCTCATAAAACAAAATCTTCATGGAGAATAAGACTGCCATGACTATATAAATCGAGCTGAAGATAAATAAAAAGAGAAAAAAGAGCCCCCAAAAAAAACCCTACTTGCATTTATATATCAAAAGTACCGTACAGTTAAATGTCACGGGCTTTGCTCTATTGCTAGAAATTTCATGACGATTTCAATCGCACTAGTTTCATTCCGAAACTTTCTATGTCGGGCCTAACCTAACACAAATACCAAAAATCAAAATTGGAGCAAAAGTAGTCAAAAGTAAAAGGTCTTCAATAATGACGAAAAGAATTTCTTATTGGAAGTGACAAGCACAATTCATCTTGTTATGACAAAAATATAATCACCTCTGAAGTATATTCAAAATAAAATAAGGTCGGAATGTAAGGTCTATATTCTACTTAATTCGCTACTCTACAACAAGAAAGAAAATAAAGATAAAATGAACTCTAGTATTCACACTAGCAAATGTTATCGCTGTTCTGGTAGAAGGAAATTTCATGCACCATGTAGAAAGCGATTCAGAAAAAACTGAATTTAGTTGTCATGTTCGTGATGGCGGAAATGGTTCTTCCAATACAAGGTGTTGTTGTACAAAATCGAAGTACAAGGTTGAACTGCTGTGCATATCAAGTGCAAGCCTTGGATGTAAAAAATAAACCAACAGAAGACAAAATCACCAAATCAGAGTAAGAATACCAATCCCAGCTCAAACAGAAAAAGCAAAGCCAAAAAATAATTTCCTGCTCGAATGTCTAGTTTTCCAGCACTACAAGCAGAACACTCAAGCACTCTATTCAAAAGCAGCCCCAAAAAAATAATTCAATGTTCAACAATAACTTAGCCTATGAATATAAAGCTAATTTTCTGACAAAATCTCATTCATTATTGTAGGCATGTCCTCCTGCCAGTAGTTAGTATCAAGTATTTAGTTTTTCAACCATAACGAAGCGATTGCAATATTTTCAACTTCAACAGTCTATTCTACTCCATAATGCTAGATACATTACCATGGTTTGCTCAATAGAAATTTCGAAAGTCTATTATACCGAATTTGAAGCAGAAATTTTGTTGCATTAAAGCTGAATTAACCTCTAAAAGCAATAGCAATATTAATTTTTATCGATCCTCAAAGACTCGGCAGAAAAATGTCTTATCTCGAAGATTTCCTCGACAAAATCTCTACACTTCCCATAGGTAAGCCTTCACACTAGCTGCTGCTTAAGAATTAGATATCAACAGAAACCTCCGTCTCCTGAGGAACCTGGACCGCCAGAATGACCGTAATAATTCAAATTAAGCGCGAATTTTTTTCAACGAAGTTTAGGTGCGAGCGTCGAAATGGAAACAAAACAATCCACCTACATCAACCACCTCAAAAACGCAAAGGATAAAAAGCAAGAGTCAATGAAAGGCGAAAATGTCGCATTGCTCGATGAAATCAAAAAATTGCAAAAAGAATGTCTTTCCTTATCCAAAGAAAAAATCGATATTGCTCAGCAAAACTATGAATTAGTATACCACTGCGCATTTGTAATGAACCCGAATCATATTGCCTTCATAGATCGACAGCTACATTCAGAAATTGGATCAAGACCTCAAAAAATTCGAAGATGAAATGAAAAATCAAACGGAACAATTGCAAGGAATGCAAGAAGAGCTCAAAGACACCGCGAAAAATCGTAAGGGATCAACCATTGAATTTTTATTAATGAGCAATTACTAGTCGGTTCAAAGTACATTGGCAAATACAAAGGCAAACAGTAAAAAAAACCATTATTTCCCTTCCAATTATAACGAACCTCCTCTAATAGCTCTATTAAAACATCTGACAAGCATTTATTGAACACGACCCTCGCGAATAATAGCTCTGTACTCGAGTCCGCGCACCTGCCAGTTGATAAAAACGAGCCAACTTACTGCTACTGCAATGGCGTAAAAAATTTTCTTTTATCGTGTAGACCTCACTCATTGCGATATATTTTACCTAGATCTCGTATGGTGATATGATCAGCTGCGATAACTCTTTTGTAAGGACTCTCTTCCTCATAACTTTTTGCTCATAAACTCTTTAGTGTGAGAAAGAATGGTTTCACTTCGGCTGTACTGGCTTGAACTCTAAACCCAAAGGCAAATGGTACTGCGATGACTGCAAGTTACTTAGAAAGAAATACGGTGCTTTGATGTAAGCTAAATATTCGTGTAAATGCACTATTGCGACTATATATCTGAGAAAAGCAGTTTCTTGAATCTCTATCGATTTTGTGAAATTACCACGTGATGATTAAGCTCAATTATCCTATTGAAAATATCGTGTTTGTCTTCTCCAAAAATTTGAATTTTTCATGCGTTTGAATAAATTTCGTAAAAAAAAATCAGATAGGATATATTCAATTAAATTAAACAACAGAATGAACAGCGATCTCCCGAACCCTACAGATCTCAAGATCTTATTCGACGCTCTTAAATGTAAGTCTATCACCTCTCTTTCCTTGCATTCAACGGTGTTTGGTTAGTCGATCCCAAGGTCGATTACATTGAGAAATCTGTGCTAACAGCCCTGTTTTTGTACACCGATGCCGATAAAGTCGATCCGTTATTCTACTCCTACGTCAAAAAGAAGCTCGATTCCAAGCAGGAGAAGATCACCTTTGAGGAATTCCAAAAGTTATTTGACATATCCCAGAGCAATTTCACTCGTTTGAGCCATGAAGAGTTGACTTATGTAATATTCTCGCTGGAAATTTCAGTTATGAATAATAATCGTGTAGTACTTTGAGATATTCGACCCGAAGAGAAAGGGGAAGATTGATGCCGACAGCTTCATCAATGCGTACAGAGCAACTGCGGATTTCAGAAACCTGAAGGCGTCGACGAGCGAGGAGCAAATTATCAAGGATCTGGAGAGAGATTTCGATATTATTAATGAATTTAAGCAGATTGACCCGCAAGAATTTTTCAACATTCTCACCGATGCTGGTCGTTAGGCGTTTTTTCATTGGATTATTTACTCTGAAGCTCTTTTTCATTGGATATTGGTAAGATATGTTTTGAATACTTGCAGCAGCGGATAGTGATAGCCGTGCTCTGAATAATAGAATTAAATACTTTCATATTGGATTATGTGGAGAAAAACATCGTTGACAGTATTCTGCATAGCTTATTTTCATGATAAATAACAAAGATCTCGAATACAAGCTTTACAATTTCCAGTTCGAGTAGTAATTCAGGGGATATGCCATGTCCCACTTAGGTGAAAGAAGTTTTATGGGCACTTTCAAGTGAGCTCATTGCTGTATTTTTCAAGAAAAGCTTTATCAAAAACACTGATGCAAGAAGTTTAGTTTTAGCATGAGTCCGATTAACATTGGACTTGTGACTAAGAGAGCGATGTAATGCTTTGATTCGCATTAGCAATGTATAGAAATTTCGAATTGATTTCAAGCCCTTGTGAGAAATTTCATAAATGACTTCGAAAGTACGCTTGTTAAAGTGCTAAAGAGAAAATATTTATAGTTATTAGTATTATACTAACTAAGGTTGTGCGCAAGCATTTCATCTAGTTCTTGGTGTCTGCCAGAGATAACTATTGGAAAGGAAGCTATTTAACTGAGAAATCAACATTATTAGCCTTATTAACAATCCATTTTTTGTTTTTTTCATAAAACCTTTAGGTGATAACAAAACTATAGGTTGAACTAAGCTTTAGGCAGCAACCTTTTCCAACAGAATTTCTAGAACTCAAAATGCATTTCGACAAAAGCTTCAATCTGTCTTTGACTTGTTTGACGGATAATTTCGTTGCCTTTAATAAAAAATTTATAGATCGAACTCGGAACGAATTTCGGAATCAAACGCATTCTATTGAAGAAATTAAATTTGATTTATTCGGTTTAGATTAATTCAGTGGAAATCAGAAGAGCTCTAGAGCTTCCAAAATTATTCGGGTCTCCTAACTCTTAGATACGTATCCAAGATACAAATTCAACTGGAAATTCCTCATTTAAGACAGAAGTTGAAGGCCCCTGCTTCCCAGAACCAAAGCGCGAAACTTTTACCAAGAATATTTGACTTGTTAGAAAAAACCCAACGAATTTATAATAAGCGACCTTCGAAACATATGAGGTCCTTTTTATAATACGCAATTCCTTTATAATCTCAAGCTAATGTTTGAATTCCATGACAATAATTCAGAAATTCCATTTACGAGCCATAATGTGCTTTGACTCGGCAGATAATACAGGTATTCTGCTATTTGGGGTTGGACGGCTAGAGCCTAAAGCCGGGAAGCATTTGTAACCATGTTAGATATTTCGTATATCGAAAACTTTGCTACGATTATGTTTTTCTCGATAAGAAGAATTTAGATTGTTCTAATTGGAGAATTTTTATTAAACAAAAACCAAATAAGCTCTAAAACGAATCAATTTTCGATAAATTAAATCAATCAAAGGTCTCCGTTGAGCTCCGCATGCCAAAAGAACCTAACCCTGGTTTTGACAAAACCCTGCGGTTCAAACAAGCTCCTGTGGGCGCAGAATATCGTCAAACAACTCTCAAAAACCGCCTTGACTTCAAAAAGGACATTATCTACTCGACGCTTATTCTCATGGTGCTCTGGTCGATAAACTCCATTATAGAATTATTCAGCCCAATTATCCCTCATGATGATGATCCTCAACCTCATTTAGCTTTCGGAGCGATCGAACCTGCAGTTTGCCTGTCCAGCGCTTTGGTACTCAGTCTACTAATCAACAAGTTCAAGGAGCGAACCAATGTGCTTTTGGAACTATTACTGTTTATAGGAGTCGCCTTACCAAGAATTATGAACTATTATACTTCTTACACATTTTCCGCCCAAAAGTCTACCAAAATTGACACTTGGTTTTTATTATTAAGCTTGTTCTTCTTCCGAAAAAACATCACGGTTTTCTTGCTGCATTTCTTCACATCGTCCCTCGGGTTTTTTGTATTTTCCAGACGGTATATTGAGTATCCTCCAAGCATCCTCGCCTGGACAATAGAAAATGTATCGGTGGCAGTTGTATTGTATCTCCTTGCGAAGTTCCAAAGACTGAGTTTTCTCTCGGTCTCGCAGTTAAGAGAAGAGCGCGTGTCGTCGAAGCTTATCTTTGAGAGGATTCTCGACGGACTGCTGATAATCGATAAGCATATGCATACACAAATGATAAATCCTGTGCTAAGCGCGCTTTTTGGCATCGAAAAAGACTTTGAAGAGGAAACGACCAAATCGATCTTGATTGAAAATTTGAAAAATATCAAGAATATCAAGGTGAGGCAGGACCGAGGGATATTTAGCGCTGCCTCAATAATGTTGAATCCGACGTTGATGAAACTGGTGCAGTCGCCGCGATCTGCATTACAATCTCCTCAGTCTAACAATAGGGACATCATCCAAGGGTTCTCCGATTTGATATTCGATCCTGCGCAGTATTCGAACCTGTACGAGATTTTAAGCCATGCTATTGGATCGTCAACGAATTTGGATATCGACGCGCCGCAGATCCAAACGATATTACAACAAAACAGTGATTATATGATTGTGGAAGGGACTTTCAAAAATGACCAGGACGAGTCTCTGAGGACGTTGGAAATAACGTTCTTTTTTACCATTATCAATGGGAAAACTTGCGTTGTGCTTATCTTAAAGGACGTGACAAAAAGAGACATCGTGACGAAACTGGAAGAGAACGACGCGTACCGAGGCGATGTGCTATCTTCGATCTCACACGAGCTTAGAACGCCTCTGAACGGAGCGATTGGGTTAACTCAATGCGCTCTGAATGACATTAGGGTGCCTGACGACTGCAAAGCGAGCTATTTGCAACCGTCGCTGAATAGCTGCAAACTATTGCTGAGTATGATTAACACGATCATTGATTACACTGAATTGAAGAGCAACTCGCTGATGCTGGACTGTCATAGCAAAGAGATAAAAAAAACGATCCTTGAGACAATAAACATCATTAGAAACCAAGCCGAGCTAAAGAAAATTGAGGTAAAGATAGACTACGACGAGGAAATACCACGAAATTTTTCCACTGACCATAGACGACTTTCGCAGATTCTTATTCAATTGCTCACCAATGCCGTGAAGTTTACATACAAGGGCTCGATAACGATCTCTGTGAAGAAGAATACGGGAGGATTGAGGATAGCCGTGATTGATACTGGCATCGGGATGGAGCCGTCTCACCTCCAAGAGCTGGAAATGAGCTTCAAAAAGCTTTCGATTGCAGGGAAACTCAATGAAAATTCAATTGGTTGTGGGCTAGGGCTATACTTAGCAAACGAACTAGCGAAAAGACTTGGGGCGCCGTCTCGAGGAGGCCTGATGATTGAGTCTCGGCAGCATAAAGGGTCAAAATTCCTGTTTGTCATCGAAGAAAAGAGCGATAAACTGCTGGATATGTCGATGGATGGCGATCTGCGGTCTTCAAGTGGAAATAACTCGTATATTAAGTATACAGATATCGATATTCATCCATACACGCGCACAGACCACGGGTACATGCGATTGGACAGCCGGAAAGAGCATTCAGCGATCATGTCCCATACGCATACTCGAAGTTCATTGAAGATCTCGCCTTTTGGTATGAGATATTCTAAGGATATTTGCAAAGATGAAGCGAGTAATATCGAAGCTGATCCAATAGTAAAGAGTGAGTGCGAGATCGCTGAAGAGCTGATTCATAGTCTCACTCCACCAGTGCCTAAAAGTACGAAAAACAACACAAACGTGTTTAAATTGAGGAGAAAAGGGTCGATGAATGTAGCTCGCTGTCGGTGCAGGTCGCTGTTAATCGTGGACGACGATCCGTTTAATACGCTCGCATTGGAGCAACTGCTTTTGCAATACAAACTTTCCGTGGATATCGCGTTTAATGGGAAGGACGGAGTGAGTAAGTTCGAAGAGCGCAGAAAGAGCAAGTGCTGTCTGAGCTGCACGAACTACAAGGTGATCTTCATGGATTTTAACATGCCGATCATGGACGGGTTAGAAGCGACGAAGAAAATCCGGAAGCTCTGTAGCGGCGAAGTAAACCCTCCAGTTATTATAGGCTGCACTGCCTTCGGCGCGAATAATTTCAAAGAGGCCGAGGAAGCGGGAATGGATGAGTGCTATCAAAAGCCGCTTAAGAAAGAGGATCTTGATGAGATACTCGGACGATATTATTTTTAATATTCGATAAGTTATTTGGGTTAATTTTGTATGCATGCATTGTTACTCAACGACATTATTTTTTTACCTCTGTTTCAAGTATATAGTCATATGAAAAAAGCTTATTCAGGTTAAGTTAGAATGGCGAAAAGTAGAGTTTTATCAAACCGTTCTTTTGAACTTTCAATCAGATCTCAACGGCAATTGGAACTTAATCAATTTAATTTTATTTAATAGATTTTCTTTACACTTCTTGAGGCAAAACCACGTGAACCAATGATTATAGTAAGATGATCTCTACTGGTGAAAAATTAACCTCACGGATTTGGATTTATATCCTATAATAGGAGGGTGATAAACTCTGATATAAAATCGATCAGATATCAAATAAAAAGAATTTTGTAAAATATGTTACTACAGCAAGCGTGATTTTAACTTAGGCCTTATAGAGAGAGTCATTGGGAGGAAAAGAATTCATTTCATAGTATTCCTTGTTTATTTCATGGAAATCCAGGTCGACGCCCGCAGTATCATAAGAGATATGCTTACAACAGTAAGCAGCTAGCAAGCATAGCGCCGAATAAGCGATGAACGGAGCTAGCGGATTGATATTGAACAAACTAATCGTAATCCAAGGCATAATAACCCCTCCAAATCGACTGCATGCTCCCGCGAATCCCATCCCAGTGGCGCGGATGCTCGTCGGATATATTTCCGTCGTGTACGGGATCGCGATAGCAAAACACACGTTGATAGCTACCCTTGAAATCGCGATAACCAGCACCATTCCGAACTCATTGAAAAACACTATCAAACAAGCCACGCCGCAAATCAAAAAAGATGTCATTATGCTGTTTCTTCTGCTCCTATCCACAAATAAAAACGCTATAGCAACTGACGGAATTTCTGCGCAAATAATGATCAGCGCTTCATAAATCTGCTTTTTGTCAGTTGAGATCACAAGGACATTCTCCACTGTCGTCAGCAGCAAGGGAAGATAATAAGCCATCCCCTGATACACTACCGCGACGACAAACCAAATAATCCAAATATTTATGCTTATTTCCTTATAGTCCCCGACCCACAACGTTTTTAGACTCCCAATAGCTTCCTTCGCGAATAATCCATCTTGATTTTGCGCCCAAAGGACCAATCCGTTAATTTGCCTTTCCGAAAAGGGCGAACTCTTACTATCTCCTTGCTCTTCGGAAGCATCTGCATAGGGAGATCGATAGCCATTTGACCGGGCAATGTGTTCGAGTATAGCGATTCCCTCTTCTGTGTTGCGTTTAACGAGGAATAGGTGTCGTGGAGATTCCTTGATGCAATATATAAGCAGAAAAAAGCAAATAATAGCTGGCTGCGCTATCCAAAGGAACAGTGCTCGCCAATTTCCCGCAGAGATGTTATCGAGACACCTAAGCGCGAACAGACAGGCTAATATGCCGCCAATGGCATAAAATCCGCTTGCTAAAACCATCATTTTCCCTCTGGCATAAGGCGGAGTTATCTCAGCAAGGTATGAGAAACTCATAGGAAACTGCAGCCCCACAAGTCCTCCATAGATAATCCGAACCATTAAGAGTTCCGGATAGTCTGCAACGGTAGCTTGAAGCATGGCGAAGATGTAGGTTAGGAAAACGATGACAATCAAAGGTATTCGCCTGCCAAATCTATCGGATAGTTTCCCTGAGAAAAAGGACGTGATCAAGGCAGCGATGAAAACGCTACTCGCCAAAACTTCGATTTGGAGGGCGCTGAGTCGCCATTTGGGGTCTTTTTCCAAGATAGGAACCAGAAATGAGAGAGTGATGATTTCTGCGCCATCGTTGATGAGAATTAGTCCGAGAGTGAGATAACAGATGAGTTGGTATCGTCCAAATCTGATCTTGTTTAGCATATCATCCAGAGAAGTCTTTAGTTGAGGAATATGCGATAGCTCCCTTTCGACAATTGGAGACATGGGTGTCCGTCTGTATTGGTATTTGATTTCGGAAGGCTTAGACGGCAAGTGCTCGATGTCTAGTAAAGGAAGTTTTTGCATCATATTTGGATAATTGTTTTAATTTATTGGGATTCGCCCGAATCATATTGTGAGTTTGGAGTCTATCGAAATTAAAGTGCGTCAAGCGTTTTTAAAACATTCATAACAAAGAAAATAAGCAATTTCGTTGATCTTCAAGGTCTTGCTCAGCCAAGAAATTCGGCCAGACAAGCTTTGATTTTGAATTCGAAAGCGTGATCCTAAAAAATACTTCGTTTCTTGGCGTCTTTGGGGCGTCCTTCAGTTTATGAATTGGAATAGGAAGGAAATTAATTAAATAAAACTCGATCAAATTCTGACTGATCTTCCTCGCTTTAATACGTATTTAGGAGCCAAATAACCCATCGTGCCTTACGTAAGCTTAGGAGATTGATTTAATCCTTTGAAAATAACGTTGACGCGAATCCCCGGTCTCTAAATCCTCCTGGCGAGCCTCGAGTTTAGGCGAGTCCAAGCTGACATCTTTAACTTACAATGGCGAAAAGCAGGGTTTTATCAAGCCGTTCTTTTTAACTTTCAATCAGATCCCAACGGCAATTGGAACTTAATCAATTTAATTTTATTTATGATACTTTGTTTACAATTTTTGAGGTAAAACCGCGGCAACCAAGGATTATAGGGTGAAAAATTCATCTCACTGTTGAAAGACGATTCAAAGCACTGTTTTATTGAGGGGAAAAAGCATTTGGATATATAACCTATAATAGGAGGGTGATAAACTCAAAGATCTGATATAAAATCGATCAGATATCAAGGAATAAAAAGAATATTTAAAAAATAATAACAATGCTACCGCAGCAAGCGTCAGATCAACTTAGGCCCTATACAGAGAGTCATTGGGAGGAAGCGAATTCATTTCATAATATCTATCCTTCATTTCATGGTAATCTAGGTCGGCGCAGACAGTATCGTAAGAAATATGCTTACAACAGTAAGCAGCCAATAGACAGAGCGCCGAGTAAGCGATGAACGGAGCTAGCGGATATATCTTAAACAGACTAATTGTAATCCAAGGCATGATAACTCCTCCAAATTGACTGCACGCTCCCGCGAATCCCATCCCAGTGGCGCGGATGCTCGTCGGATATATTTCCGTCGTGTACGGGATCGCGATAGCAAAACACACGTTGATAGCTACCCTTGAAATCGCGATAACCAGCACCATTCCGAACTCATTGAAAAACACTATCAAACAAGCCACGCCGCAAATCAAAAAAGATGTCATTATGCTGTTTCTTCTGCTCCTATCCACAAATAAAAACGCTATAGCAACTGACGGAATTTCTGCGCAAATAATGATCAGCGCTTCATAAATCTGCTTTTTGTCAGTTGAGATCACAAGGACATTCTCCACTGTCGTCAGCAGCAAGGGAAGATAATAAGCCATCCCCTGATACACTACCGCGACGACAAACCAAATAATCCAAATATTTATGCTTATTTCCTTATAGTCCCCGACCCACAACGTTTTTAGACTCCCAATAGCTTCCTTCGCGAATAATCCATCTTGATTTTGCGCCCAAAGGACCAATCCGTTAATTTGCCTTTCCGAAAAGGGCGAACTCTTACTATCTCCTTGCTCTTCGGAAGCATCTGCATAGGGAGATCGATAGCCATTTGACCGGGCAATGTGTTCGAGTATAGCGATTCCCTCTTCTGTGTTGCGTTTAACGAGGAATAGGTGTCGTGGAGATTCCTTGATGCAATATATAAGCAGAAAAAAGCAAATAATAGCTGGCTGCGCTATCCAAAGGAACAGTGCTCGCCAATTTCCCGCAGAGATGTTATCGAGACACCTAAGCGCGAACAGACAGGCTAATATGCCGCCAATGGCATAAAATCCGCTTGCTAAAACCATCATTTTCCCTCTGGCATAAGGCGGAGTTATCTCAGCAAGGTATGAGAAACTCATAGGAAACTGCAGCCCCACAAGTCCTCCATAGATAATCCGAAACATTAAGAGTTCCCGGTAGTTTGAAACGGCTGCTTGGAGCAGGGCGAAGATGTAGGTTAAGAAAACGATGACAATTAAAGGCCTACGCCGCCCAAAACTATCAGCCAGTTTGCCTGAGAAAAAAGACGTGATCAAGGCAGCAACGAAAACGCTACTCGCCAAAACTTCGATTTCGAGAGTGTTAAGGAGCCAACTTGGGTCTTTTTCCAAAATAGGAACCAGAAATGAGAGAGTGATGATTTCTGCGCCATCGTTGATGAGAATTAGTCCGAGAGTAAGATAACAAATGAGCTGGTATCGTCCAAATCTGATGGTATTAAGCATATCATCAAGAGAAGTCTTTAGTTGAGGAATATGCGAGAGCTCTCTTTCAAAAATTGGAGACATGGGTGTCCGTCTGTATTGGTATTTGACATCTGAGGGCTTAGAGGGCAACTGTTTAATATCTTTCAAAGGAAGCTTTTTCATCTTATTTGGATAAATTTTAATTATTCAGATAGTCTTTCTGACTTTTTTTACTATCCGAATGGTCAAGCATGTTTACTTAATTTTGAAAAAAATTGATTTTAATACTTTGGAAATATCGTTAACAGAGAGCAACTCTGAATAATTGATCAAAAATTTTCAATAAGACAATTAAAAATATGAAATGCAAAAAACACTGAAACAATTACCTAATATGGACATTTAATTACGATAAACCATAATCACATAACTATTTGATCTGTCATTCATAAATGAACTCCGTGACAATTTGACCAAGCTTCATATGAACACTCTCAACAATACAATCCCCAAAAAAATAAAATAATAAGCGCGTCTAAACGTCTTCAACGTGATCTTGCTTCTTTTGACTATCTTCACTACCACGGCTCTCATGATCCTAAAATATCGCGTTAATAACTGATGCCATTCATAAAACATTATACGCGTGCCGATGCTCTAGAGAACACCCCTAGCTCTGCCTGATTGAGTATAACATCGCAATTCAAGCTGTGCTCATCTTCTCCTTTCACTTCCATGACAACATCGCCCTTCTGACTGGGGATCGAATTCTTTGATGGGGGAGAATTCATTGATCCACTAGAATGAGGTCTCGAGCTCATTTCTTTTTCATCAATGGACGCGTCTTCTTTGTATATTTCATCCACATTAGGCACTTGGACATCCTTGGAGATGCTATTTATGCTTGCTTTCTGTGAATGCAGATGCAAGTCTGGGGATTTTTCTTCCTCATCCTCTTCCGTCCTATTTTTATGTTCCCCAGCCTCTAAATCCTCCTGGTGAGCCTCGAGTTTAGGAGAGTCCAAGGTGACATCTTTAAAGGAACCTGCAGTCCCCACCTTTGGTCTTGCAATCTTAACTGAAATGAGTGAACCAACACGGCTGTCCTTTTCATTTTTTCTTTCCTCATTGTCGATCTCAATCTTCTGAGTCGGGTTCTCTTGAATCGCCAAGTCCTTTTTGCTCGCAGGCTTGTCTTGCACCTGATTTTGTTCGTTGGAATTCGCGTCGTTGTTGGGCACTGTTCTGCCATTAGGATACCGTCTGAAGAATTTCTCAATGTCGTATTTTTTCAATGGAGCCTTGCAGAATGGACAATTCTGAAGCGGAGAGTTGAATTAGAGAGTGATAGAGAGATGGTTGCTTTACTTCATGGGCTGCGAGCCATTCATCGATACATTTATCATGGAAAATGTGCAAACAGACTGGAACTTGCCTGCAATTGGTATCAGCGGTAAACTCTTCTAAGCAAATAGCGCATCTATTGATAAAATGTCACATTGATTAATATCCTAAAAGGAATACGTTTGCTGGTTCTCCTTCTTTTGCATCTCTGGGTATTTCTTTACTGGGAGGTATTTCTCGATATCTTCAGGAAGGAGAGTCAGTTGCTGTGCCTATCAACAATAAATTAATAAACTGTTTCATTGATTAGTTTAATCACTTGTCTCGCAGCTTGCAATGCAAGGAGATTTTGATGCGTCCTTTGGATTTTATCTATTGGCAGAAGTTCATCAGAGCCCCTCGACAGAAAGTTTTACATTTGATGATAGTCGCGAGTCCCCAAATCAACACGAGCAGACAAGCTACACACACCAAAATGATCATAATGGTGTTTCCTGTACTAGAGCCTCCATCAGAAACAATCTACTCGCAAATTATTAGTAATATCGGAATGAAGTTACCCCAGTTTGGATCTGGACTTCTGCCATAGTGTTATTGAGAAGGTCCATTCCTATCAAGTGAGATTAGCGACGGATTTTAGGAGCAAAAGGGTCTACTCAGAATGTATTTTGAGATGCTTTTTAGGAGGTCGCTTTCAGATAGGCCCACTTGAAGAGTCACGTCCGTTTTTCCGGCAGAAAGCTGGTTTCTGAATGATTGGTAGAAAGGATTGGGAGGATAATCCTCATTTTCGAGAGTAAATATCATGTAAACATTATAAGCTTGGTTGATATCCTTGGTAAACTCGACGAAGAAGTCTTGCCCATCTAGCACATATTTCTCGTTAATAATCCCATGATCTCAAAGCTGGTTTACTTAATCGGTCTTTCATATCGCTCCATAGGATGTAGCCATATTGTGGCTGGGTGCCTGAGAAAGCAATTTTGTGTGTGCTGAATAAATCGAGCTTATACGCTTCGATTTCGCAATATTCTCCGATATATGGCTCATTGCAAACGCATTTACCTACAAATACCATTAGAACTGTCTATCAACCGTGAGTACCGTTGGCGCCACAGACTCCCTTATTCCAAGCACCTGAGCAATTATAAGGACAAGGGACAACATCCTCTATTGAAAAACATCAAACTATGTCGAACAGTCGTCCGCTTACTTGCATAAGTCATTGAAATTTTATATTCCAATGGCGAATCAAATGAAGTCGCGAAAGATTGATAAAATCCTAAGTAAACGCTGCCGGTAGTCGCCAAACTGAGCGCAGATGAATTAAGATAGAGATGATGGTAGTCCTTCTGATTGGAGAAACCTGAAGAGAGAGATAGATTATGAGGCGAGAATATTTCTGTAACAAATACCATAAAGATCTGCGTCATAAATCCCTCCATTGAATCGAGGCCTAAAATTTTGGTTGAACGACAGAATAGGATAGGTATCGGGCTGGACGACCAAAATAGGGTTATAGTTCGCAGTACTTGGTCTTTGGGTTATCATAATTTCTATCATGAGGCTGACTCCATTTGCCAAGTAGATATCTGCCTTGGGAATGTGGAAATATTGTACACAAGTGCTCTGAATATCATTGGGTTATTGTACTAAAGGGCAGATTTATTATTACCTGTGTGACGCTAAACACCGAAGCCACAGTGATATCGATAACAGTGGCCTGAGTTTGGCTGTCGCAGTAATCAAAAACATCTAGAGAAATAAGTTTTCCATTAATACTGGGTGAGGGTACCTTGAGAAGCTGCTTCAATACCGAACAAGATTGGAATGAAGAGCAGTAGAATGTGGATGATTGATCTCATGAGCAAAGGCTCTTAAGAGAAAATTTTTTGCAATATTTTTTTAATTGTGAGTAGATTATCGTCAAGTATTTCAGTATTTCAGTAATATATATATAGTGTGATTCTTCGATTGCTTCATATGCTTTATTTACCAGTATCGTTCAGATTTGCCTTTGAAAGGTTCAAAATTAATCTTCCTTTTCCCGAGCTTAAACTCACAATTTTAAGGAGGAAAGCACAGTCTTTGTGGAAGTTCTATTTCGAAGAATCAAATTTATGGGAAGAAAGAAAAAGTACGACCAATAGATAATTGAAATTTTATAAAATTGGGCGAAAGGGCGGAGAAGAGGCAACTTTATAAAAACTATTCTTTATATTGGCTTGCTGTAGAAAAGAAATAGGCAAAGAGGAAAAGGTATGCACTATAAGCTATTCGTAATTACGAAAATAAATCACCTTGAGATGGCATCTTGGGAGGTTACTTTCTCTTTCATCCGCATATTATTTGGTCAGCCTAACAGGACCTTCAATATCTCACTACTCTCTATTCGACATCCTCCCCTCAATAGCCTTTTGCTGCTAAATACCTGCCATCTCGGTAGAATATTTCAGTAAAGAATATTGAAAGTGATTCTTGGACTTCACACTTTTTAATTCACAGGAATTCTTACGGTTAACCATAAAATAGATCCCAAGTTAAGCTTGTTGAATTCGCTCAAATTTCAGTTGATCTGAAAGGAAATTTTCATTTCCAAAAAATGAGTTTCAAAGAAACAAGTAAAAGAACTACCAAGAGCTCATTGAGAATCAGATACCTATCATTGGAGTAAACGATATTGAATATATGAAGACAAGCATATGTCAGAATAATTTTATGAGAAAAGGTTTAAATGCTTTTTTTGGCTCTTAGAAACAATAATTAGAAGATCATATCTCGTGTAAGTATGAGTATGCATCGAAAACTAGTTGCCCCAGGATTAAATAGATTGGGAATATGCTTGTGGTAGGTAATTTTCGCTTTTTTCTTCCACTCCTCCTCTCTCTCACCTAGAAAGATTTGTCAAAAATACTTTGGGTTTCATTTATTCCTTCAATTAAACTAGAATTATTCACATTGAGTTCTTTTGGAGTTCTGTAACACCAAATTACTATGCTTGATTATTTTCTAATTCAGTTCCACTATCTATTTGCATTCATTTACAAAGCATTAACCCATTGGTTTTCTTTATTAAGCACTTTACCTTAGTTTATTTAAAACTATTAGATTGAATTGAAAACAAATTATTACTATCTCAGCTTTGCTACAATATCGTTAAAACTGTCATTCCCGTATTTGTAATTGGGAACTATGACAGTGGTTTTAAATTTAGTTGCGAAAACATTTCATAACTTTTTTGGTTAAGAGTTCTTATAATTCAACTTCTTATGACTGTTTCCTACCTTTAACCTTGAATCTATCATCATTGTTATCTATAATTGATTCCGTCTATTGCTTAACGCAATAATCAAATAATACTCATTACCTTTACATATATACAACTCTTTCACGCTTTATTATAAAACTGTATTTGAATCCAATACTTATGAAAAAAAACTCAGCAATTTCAAACTTTTACCCGGAGTCTAATTACCAACACCGAAATTTATTTTCATTATTAGCCTTGCTCAATTTGAAAAACATCATTGTACCTTCACCTAATACGACAGCGACTCACAGACAATTACTCAATTTTCATCAGGTCATCAAAGATCTACCAATACCCTTTTTCTGCAATCAATAAAAGCAATCACAATTTCAAATTTCAAATAACAATTATTAAAAAAATTAATCTTTCTAATTTAATTATCCAATTCAATTTTGAAGCAGAGCTCATCTCAAGACTTCTTAAGCAAAATCCTGCTCCTCTCGATAATCTCTATTTGGTAATTCTACTGAAACGGTTTTTCGAAGTTCATTTGGTGATAACGATATTCTTCCGAGGATAAACTTCAATCTCTTGCACAAATAACGAACGAAAGAATACACGTATTAAATAATGCATCTTAGCTACAGGGCAGGATTTCGTTACTACATTCACCATGGCAAAACTTCAGGATTTCTAATGCAAATGCAAGAGCATTGATGTTGGGTTTTCCAGATAGCTCTTCCATCTGTTTGAGAACTTAGCGACGGTCGCGCCGTCAAGCACTCTATGATCCGCCGAGAAGCTGACATTCATCTATATTTAAAAAAAAAAAGAGCATTAAACATTTGCTGTTTTGAAAAATCATTTTCTTACAATCTTTCTCGGTTGCAGTTCGAGCTCTTTATTATCTTTCTCGATATATCTTGGAAGAACTAGTGTTTTGCCTAATGCCACAATCGCGACTTGAGGAGCCATGATAACTGGACCGAGGTAGGTTCCACCAACATTACCTACATCAACAAATCTAACATCCATAATTACGCAACTAAATTACCAATGTTTGAAATGGCGATAGTTCCATCAAAGATATCCTTTGGAGAAATCTTTCCTGCCTCAGCGTCCTTTCTCAATCTCTCGAGATCCGCTTGAATTTCGTAAATCGTCTTGGCTTGGCAGTTCTTAACGTTGGGAACCGCCAATCCATTAGGTGTATCGATTGCGATGCTGACATTATGGTTGTCCCACACGGTGTATTCATATGGGTTTTTCTTCTCGTAAGTTGAGTTCATAACTGGAAAATCTAAGAGAGCAAGCGAGAAACTCTTGATGAAGAAGGGCATGAACGTGATTTTCACACCGCTTTTTTTGAGATTATTACGTAAGGTAGTCTATTGCAGCAAAAGAAGCTCAGATTAGGTAATGAGAGACGTAAAGATACCAGCTCTGTAATATCAAACTCGTCCTTGAATTGGAAATGAGGGATCTCCAGCGCTTCAGTCATGCTCTTCTGCATGCCCTTTTGGAAATCATTCATTTTCTTTGTCTGCTTAGAGGTTGGAGCGTCGACAGCTGTTGCAGCTCGGGTTGGGGTTTGATACTGTGGTGCAGCTGCTCTTTGAGTTGCATGTTCGACAGGAGTAACCTTGGCGGTTTCTTTCTTAGCAGTCTCGACTGGAGCTTGGGTTGCTTTGCCTAAATGTCTCAAAACGTCGTCTTTGGTAATTCTGCCTTCAGCTCCAGTGCCCTGGATCTCATTAATGTTCAATTTATGCTCTTTTATCATCGCTCTGACTGCAGGTGTGGCTAAGCGTCCAGTGGAAGTGGTAGTTGCTCCCGAGCTCTGCTGCTCAGTAACAGGTTTTGTCTCCTCTTGTTGCTTGGTCACCTTCGCTGGCTCTTCAGCTGCTCCTCCTTCGATCTCAAAATCGATCAGGATATCTCCAACTGCGCAGGCATCTTCCTCTTGGTGGTACAGTTTATGAATTTTTCCGTTGTAGGAACTAGGGATCTGCGTGAATAGCTTATCCGAGGCAACGTCAGCAAGAGTGTCAAGCTAATGCAGGGAAAAGCGGGTTAAAATTGCTTCTGTCATAGGAAATTAACCTCCTGGACGACGTCTCCTTCCTTCACATACCACTTCTTGATCGTGACTTCCTTGATCTCTGCGTAACACTGGTTAAAGGGCTGGAAAGACATGTGATGTTACTTTCTCCCAGATCTGGTAGCCTGAAATGCTTGATTTCTCCAAAGGTGTAAATAACTGAATTAATCTATTCCAAATTCGTGTCATGAGTCTATTGGCAGCGGGTTGAAGCTTACCAAACTTCGTTTCTGATGGAAGAATTGCTTAGAGTAGCTCAGCATCCTGATTCTATAAAGTTGTGAAATCCTTTGTTAGATTTACCTATTAATTAATTATTTTCCTGTGATTCATGATATCTTATCAAATGAAATCTATCTTCTACGTATATGAGGTAACTGTTCTCTTTCCCTTTGCAATGGTCCATGAGATAATGAACAATGGATAATGGATTATTAATGGCATCTTCTCTCTCTTTGCAAGTAAATCAATAAGTTAATGAATTATATTAATGGGCGGTCTGTCTCAAAGGAATGTCATTTTAAAAAAAAATTTTCAGCTCTCAGTGAAATTGTTTTGAGGAAGTTGTTAATTATTTATTTGTTTCAAGGACACAAGGACACAGGCTTAGCAAAATTACATTATAATTAATAGAGAGCGATAAGAAAGAGAAATTCAACATTGAAGCGAGCGAATTTTGCCAAACCGCTTTCAAATAAACCAAGCAGTCTATCTAATAGTCACTCAAAAAGGTCAGATTTCAAAATGATTTAAGCAATCAAATAAATTATCTCTGCTGGTAGTAACTATTTACATCATTTCAGTAGTTTTCGCTAGTTACGGCTTGAAAAAATTGTTTCCCAACTCCTGGATCGGGTTGACCTGGCCACTGATCGGCCGTCTTCCTAAAGATCCTCCCAACAACGTCGGGCTTCTAAGACTCATGAAACTATCCGGAGAGTCATTGATTCTCTTTCCAGTCAGCAACGAGTTCAAATATCTCAGCGACGGCGACTCTTGCGCTTTCACTTGAGGTCGCCCTATCGTCAACGAAGCGAAATCGCCATTTAGTTTAGTGATATTATTAAACTCCATGGCATTATTGAACAGATGCGGACTCGCGAAATCTGAACCTATGCTCAACGGACTCGCAAATAGCGAATCCCTTCCAAGATTCGATTTCGCTGCTGCCATCACCGGCTTATAGTTTTCGAAGGTCACAGGGTTTATTGGATAGACGTAATTCTTCTCATAGTCCACGATTCCGAACATCAATTTATTTGAATTGGGCTTTATCATCGTCTCTGGGACGAATTCACTCAGGCTCTTCTCAATGAATTCTCTTTTGATTTCAGTAGGTTTCGTCGAGTGGACATTCGGCGTTTCGATTTGTATACCCTGCTGGTCCACCTGGAATGAGTCCTTCATATCTTTGCTCTCGTCGGAGAACGAATTGCTCTTATTCGCGCCTTTGAAAGGATTTGCGTCGATGGGGAACGTCGGCGCGGTGAAGAACGGATTATTGGAGGTTCTGAGGATCGAAGGAGAGCTCATCGGTAAATTTATCGTGTTGCTGCCTAAGATATTGTTGGAATTAAGCGGATGGCCGAGGTCAGCGCTGGAGCGCTGGCCTGAGAAGTACGGGAGACCAGCCAAAGGGTTCGGAAACTGTCCAAAAGAGTCGCTCTGAGGGGCTGTGGTGGTTTTTGGTGTAGAAAAGGTATTGCTCATTCCTGGTTGCCCTTGATTATTCTGAAATCCTCCATAGTAATTCGACCCTCCTGCCGTCTGATGTCCCATGCCTTGGTTAGAATGTGTTTGAGACTGCGCGAATTGGTACTGAGGCTGCTGTTGGTGCTGATAATTCTGTCCGAAAGTACCGAAATTACTCGCGAATTGGTTCGTGGGGTACATATTATGCATGTGTTGCGAGGAGTGGCCATGCATTCCGTTTCCTTGGCCATGGTCGAATTGGCTCTGTTGACTGAGCGGCATGAATCCAGAAGGCGCTTCTTGCTGGATGATACTCTTCAACAAGTTCTTTTTCTGATCCACCCTCGAGGGATTCCGAGTGTGGCTGTTGCTCTTCGTGATACATAAATCCATATCTCGTCTTTTCGCGCCCTCAGATGCGGTTTCCTGATAAACATTCTCAGGACTACTGTTCGTGTCTCCTGTATTCGTTGAGAAAATCTCTTGTTTCGTGTCTGTGTCTTGAATAATAGGATTTAGACTATACCCATTACTGCTCAGCACTAACGAGGCTATCCTTCGCTCCCAAATGCTATCTTCCTCTATGCCTTTATTATCATTTTGATTTGCAAGAGAACTGTCTTTCTGGTACTTCTTCATTAAGCTGTTGAATCTGTTTTTCACAGCGTTTTCGGTTCGGTTGTCAATGAGCTTCGAGATTTCCGACCATCTTTTCCCATGCAGCAAAAAGCACTGCAACAATCTCATATCTTCTTCCTCCGTCCAGGCTCCTCGGTTAATGTTCGGATCCAAGTGATTCGTCCATCTCTCACGGCACTGCTTGCCCGTCCTCAGCACGTCGCTTCCACTTTTCTGGTTCACTTCGGCCGCAACGTCCCTCCAGGGTTTCTTATCACTCTTCGTCTTCATAATCTCTGCGAGGACCTCGTCTTCCAGCTTCGTCCACGGCGCCTTTGACAGATTCACTCGGAGAATGCTCAGCCACCTGTGCTTTATTTGATCGGTCTTTTTCCCCGGGAATATCGAAGAGAAATAAAACCATGTTTCGTCGCTCTATTCATTCATTTAATTAGAAGAAAGCAGTTTATAAACGTACCAATGAAGTGAAGTCGTCTTCATTCGCGGCACAATAGAGAGTAACTATCGCAATCAGCAGTGTGGTTTCCTCTTCAGTCCAATTTTTCTTCGCTTGGCGAGTCGAAGTCTGCCATTTCGTGTACACTTTCTCAAAGCAGCTCGAAACGCGTGAGTCGTCAGGAAACTCGTCTATTTTGAAGGTAATTCCTTTGCGAATTTCCTCGAAAATAGCTTTCTTGCGGACTGGTGGGATCTTTTTTTTCAGAAACTCATAGAATTTCTCTTTAGTGAGAGGCGCTAGCTGCGACTGGTAAGATTTTTCCGAGTCAGCGTGGGTCCAGGACTCGTTGCTCTCAGAAATATGGTCCAAGTCCATTTTGAGGTTTCTTCTGCTGGCGACATTCCCAGAATTCAAGCGTACTGGATTCAAATGAAAGTGATTGAGCAAAAGGTTGAAATATTAATATATACTTTCTTTGTACATAGGACTGCGGTAAAAATCCTCAGCGCTTTGGTCGATGATATTGTCAAGATACTCTTTTTCCATCATGCGAATTTGTTCTTTGAAAATTTACTTTTACTTTAGAAAATTTATTCTCAAAAAAAGAGCCCGTGCAACAGTAAATATTATTCTCAGTAATACAGTAATAGCGATGTTGATCTAAGTAAAGGATATTGTTGAAGAAGGAAATCGTTTAATTTGAGACGAAAAATATTGGAGATAGAGCGAATTCTTGCGGAATATGCCTTATTTCAGTTAGGATGCATCTTGACTTCTACGAAAAAGCTGAAAAAATTGGGAAAATTTTGAAAAAGGTAACAACTGGGATAAAACCTTAAAGGTATTTTCAGAGTTTGCACAACATAGGAAAAATATACTCGGCGATGAAGCGGTCAAATGAACGAACGCATTTCATTTACTTTTAAGGAAAATATAATAGTACTGCTTGGAATTGGGTAAATTCTTGTTTAATATATTTTTTAAGGATTTTTTGTTTTTTTAGTCGCCCGACAAATTTGCAGTTATAGTGACTTAATGATTACTTACTCGCGTAAATGACTCTTAGATGCTTTCATGACAATCTGCGAAATATTTCATTTAGGCGTTGTTTGAAGCTCTAATCAGAAAGCTTAAATGACTCAAGGGTATCTAAATATTCGGAGACATGTCTGGGCTGTCACCTCAACTTGAAAATTTCGCAAGCAGTGTAGACTCATCACATTTCTCTCAAATTGATGAGATTATGTAAGTTTACTCCTAATTTGTTTTGTTAAACTTCCAAATTTCAACGCAATTTTTTTGTGCAACTTTAATCGTACTGTTAAACCGCCTTCTAAGCTAACAACAGCCCGACTTCAATGAAAATGCCATCATTCTTACAAATAACTATATTGACTCTCATTGTCCTGCCGCTGATGGCAAAAGACGACGATATCAGAGACCAACTTCATGGACTTAGAAAGGATCTAATGGACATCGAACATCAAATTCGCAAAACTACCCGCAGTTTTCATGAAGAGAAGCGAAAGAAATCAGTCAACCGAGATGAAGGTTTTTCAAACGCGGCTGAAATAGAAAAACTGGAGAAAGAGCTGGAGGATCTCAAACAGAAAAAAGAAACTCTAATTACACAAATGAGAGAGCTCACTGGCGCTCGAAAGAAAGGTAAACTTGACAGAGAAATTCCAGAACCTGTTTTGAAGAGCGGTCCAAGTCGCGATCCTGATGAAGCGAGACGTAAACGCAGAAAGGAAAATCGAGAAGAAAGATCTGAAAGAGAGAAAGCAAGAGAGGAGAAAAGAAGAACAGCTGAGAATGAGAGAAAGCGAAGAAGAAAAGGTCGGGAAGAGCTGTAAATGCTTTATTAAAATCTATTTTTACAAATTTCTTTGTCTCTTCCATATCGAATTGCATTGATATAGATAGAAACAGTTATATTTTTAGGAAATACTCGTATGCCATGAGTTACATAACAGCAATTAAGTTTGGAGAGATGAATGATATAGTTGTAATAATAAAATGTGAGTTTCAAAACGAAGTGAGAGTACTTGAGAGAAAAAGTGGATATGGAATCAATTAAATTAGAAAATTCTCGCTATTAGTTTCGCAATTAAAGGAAAATTCCAATTTGATGGAAAAAGAACTTTGCTAATTCAGCTGAGATAAACTCAGATCCGTTTGATTGAGGTCTCAATAATTCGATCCGAAACTCATTTTGATGGAATATTTGATGTCGCAAATGAACGGAAAAGTAGGAAAAAGAACCAAAGTGCCAAGAGTTGCTAGAAATTTGCATGAGTCGCTTGAAATTGACGCCTTGCCAACCTTCGATGCAGGAGGAAGCCCGTATTTCGGAGATCCTGACCATTTTAGTCCTGAAAAACAGATTGGAGCGAGCGATATCTCTGAGATCAAATCGCAGCAGAACATCTCACAACTAGAAGACTCGAATGCTTTTTTGCTCGCGTGGAAAGAGAGCAAGTAAGGTGTTTCTCTTTAAAGCAGCTGATTTTTTGTAAGGCATACTGAGACGGCCTCAGAAAAACGGAAAACAAGAGCTCATTCTTGGAATGTTTCTTCCAATGGTGAACACAGTAATTTAAGCAGAGGTTTCTCAAATTTTAATTGCATCGCAAGATTTGAACGACGGATTTGAATTCGGGGTGGGAACGCTGCGATTGAGTCAATTAGAAGAAGAGCAAGCAGAAAAGCATTACGAGAGCAGGTATAGCTTTGCATTTACTCACATAGTTGTGACAAAATCAATTGTATTGAAATAGGAAAAGAAAGTTGCTTGGTGCGCTCCTGGAATCCGCTGTTCAAAAATTTCCCAATCAATTCCGAGAGAGCACAACAGTCGGTACTGAGTTTGCTATCCAGGAATCCCCTGCCTCTTCAGCGAGGAAAATGCGATCCCCGAGGTTCGGAGGGGTAGGTGATGATCCTATAGACGATGGAATTGCTTGCGGGAATGATGTACCCAGGCCCCAAGACAAAAAGAAAAAGCTTATTAAAAAGAATGGAAAAAGCAAAAGTTTTACAAAAAACATTGGAGAGATAGAAGAGACTTGCATTCCAGTCATTAATCTAAAAGTTCAAGGAGACCTCAAACCTACTGAACAGCGAGCTTCACGTCCAATTAAAAAGAAGAAATGTACCAGAAAGGGGACAGTCAAATCTCTCGAAGATTCGTATAACTTCCAAGATAAATATATCGAGGCAGAGCCGGCTGAAAATTCGAATCTTATCAATATGTTCCGGCAGAAGAAAAAGGATAGTTTACAAGATATCCAGAGCTTAGATTCCCAAATAAAAGAGTAATTTCAATAGAAATTGTTTTTGCATTGAATTTCTTATTTGACTTCATCATAGACTGCAAGAGTCTCTTGACAGATCAGAAGAGATAGCAAATTTCCAAGCTCGAATCTTTCAAAGGTTCAAAACCGTTTTCGGGTAACTAAATGAATAACAATCAAACACAGCAGCCTAACTCTCTTCGAAATAGTTCTCCTCTAGAACTAGCTGAAAACCAGAGCAGTACTGAAGCAAATCAACGAGTATCGACAGTAGATTCATCGGTAAATCTCTATCTAAGTTTCATATTTTGATTCAGTCTAGAACGGCAAATGCGCTTCCCAGCGAAAAAGCGTAGAGAATTGTGAAGACCCTGTAGATATATTTCTGGAATCAGACGCAGAGAATGAGGTCGCAGACGATTCAATGATTGAGGAATTGAATAAAGCCTATACAGATTTCAACAAAAAGACTTTCAAAGATCGAGCTGATCACCTCTTTCAAAGAGGTATGCTTCTAAATAAAAGGAGGCAGATTATCCACGAAAAAGCAAAGAAGTTAAAGGAGGAACTAGAGCTTCAGACATGCAGTTTCAAGCCTCAAATAAATGACAGTTTTCCAGTGAAGAGGTAATGAAAGATTGGAGATACAACGATTTCATATATTCTCTTAGAGTCGACATTGTAACTAAAACGAAGATTTGGGAGCATAATAAAAGAACAAAGAGCGAAGAAAACGAAGTAAGGTCCCTTTAGTTCGAAACTTTAACATTTTGTAAATCATGGTAGAAGCGGAAGATTGAGAATGAGCTCAGCCAGTGCACTTTCCACCCAAACGGAAGGATACCACGAAGGAAAATCAGCAAATTCGAATCAGTTGATTTCTATAAAAGAAACGTTGAATGGCAAGAAAATAAAGAGGCGATGATTGAAAGCAAAAGCCAACAGATCTACTCAAATCTGAAGGTAAAACACAGATTAACTTTCATTCTAATTTATATTCGCGGCTTTAGACTGTGCGCTCTCCTAGTAAAGAGAAACCAAAAAACAGAAGGGTTCATTCTTACGGAGAACATCAATTTAAGACTCTCATTAATCCTGATAGTGCCACAAAAAATATGGAAGGAGGGATCGATGGAATTGAAGAGCTTCAAAATAAAAAATGCGCAGCTAAAAGGAAGAAGCTTGTGAAAAGAAATTCCTGTCCCCAGCAGCAGCCGCCCATAAAAGCTATCTCGGCTGCTGAGACTCTCCATCAGCTGCTCAATATGTAATGACTTTATCCTCTTTATGCTTATCACTTCTTTAGAAGGGAATATTCACCGGTGAGAGAAGACATCGCTTCTGGTCGATCAATTTTTAAAAAATTAGAAGAGAAAATTGCTCAAATAAGCGTAATCTTTTTTATTTTTCTTAAAGGGCCCTAACACTTTTCCCGAAGGTCCAGGAAGGCGAAAAGCAATTAGAAAAACCTCATGAGAAAGAAATTAACACTGTGCTCAACACTCTCCCTTTGGAGAGCAAAGAACCTCGCTCTCAATTCCACTACAACGAAAAGATTATATCCAATCAGAAATCAAAAGCAAATATTCAACAGAATAAAGACCTTCCGATCACAACTGCAGAATTTGATGCTACCTATCTGCGAGAAAACTTCAATAAAATCACGGTGAAGAAAAACAGATACTACATTGATAATCAAGCAAGCCATACCAGAGAGTCGCTTTCAATGGCATTGAATTCGCCTATTGATAATCTAACCAGCCATGATGAATCATCGATAAGCGAGAAACTACCACGTCGAAGCTCACTTAGAAGCAATAAGAGCTCAAGGAAATCGTCCTGTAAAAGAGTTAGATTCGCTGGAGACCCTCCGCTCACGACCCCATCTGAGCTCAATTCTCACCAAGTCAATAGCAAAGCTTACCTTACTGCATACTCAAGTAAATTTGTTTTACTTAACATCACTGAACATATTACTAGCAACCAAAACAGCGAAGTATGCTAGAACTATACGAACAGATAAAGGGCACAGAGTTATCGGCCAGCTGAACAAGAGATACCAGGAACTGCTTGATAAATGCCAGCAAGTGTCTGCTCTGGCCCAGGAATATAAATCAACCCATTTCCTATCAGAATAAATTTGAATAAGCTCGACCTACAATAATTTATGTCGAAAGTTAATGTGTATGTTCATATTCTCTTTATAAAAAGTTGTTAAGATCGCAGCAATTATCAGGTTGTTTTAGAATATCATAGAAGGTTTTTCTATAAAACCCACGCGTTTTCCTCTCTCAACAAAACCGTCGAAATTTCTAGACTTCGTGATTCACGATATTGTTGATGTAATTTCAATTCAGTAGCACACTACTGCTTCATATTATTCGTCTATAAATATGAGGAGTTAATCACATTTGTATATTTATTTCCTTTCAAATACTTTACATACTATTATTTGAAATCATGGACACTCTTGTTGCTACCAAAGAAATGTGCGTGTACGCGTTCGACGCGATCCTTCACTACCTCGACAAGAAGGAAAAACTCAAAACCCCTGATCATTTCTCAAAGGCAGAAGCTCCATTATTTGTCACATGGCGTATCAACGGTGATAGCTTAAGAGGATGCATAGGTATGGCTTTAGCAATGAAATCAATGAACTAATCTCATTCATTAGGTACATTTGCAAAGGCTCCGCTGGCCAAAAACCTTGAGGATTTCGTAATTACCAGCGCTTTCAATGACTCGCGCTTCTCTCCGATTTCGAAGAGCGAAGTGAAGGATCTGAGTTGCTCGGTCTCATTGTTAACAAACTTTGAGCCGGCGAAGAACGCGTTGGATTGGATCGTCGGTGTCCATGGGATCAACATTGACTTTACCGATAGCAGTAAGCGATTTTTCGTTCTACGAGAGTTTTAAATCATTTGTAGGACGTAGAGGATATCGTGCAACATTCCTTCCTGAAGTTGCAGCTGACCAAGGATGGGACCAGGAGATGACATTGAGATATTTGGTAAAGAAAGCGGGATATCAAGGAAAGCTTGAAGATGTAATTGACAGAATCAAATGCGAGCGCTATCAGAGCTCGAAAGTCACTCTGGACTATAAGGAATATTTAGAAACGAAACAGCAATTGTAAATTTAGCAGAGTTTGTAGATAGATAGCTCGCTAGGAATTTTGTAATCCTTTGTATTTTCTTGAAATACTGAGTTGATGGAACATTACACATGGTATTTTCTGTACCATTTACTCAATCATTGCACGATAAATGATGCAATATAACCTGAAATTGCAGTTTTACAAGTCTACAACGCGCGGCGTTAGCGGATGAATTATGTAGCATCTGATAGTTGGTGATTATGTAAATAAAGGTTAGATTCTAGATTGTCAGAAACTTTAAATATTTAGGACGGAAGTAGGGCTTGCGATTCGATTATTCTTAAGTGGTCCTCTTATCAAAGGGGGAATTTTGTACTTATTACACAGGACAACGGTGTTATGAATCATGAATGATCTTTAAAGAAAGGTCAATAAGTCTGTCTCTATTAAAGTCAAATAATATATACATCAGCTATACGCAACCTAGAATTAGTTTGGGACTAAATGCTTTGATCTAAAATATGCCATGTCATTAATACTAACATCATTAGAGGCCATATGGGTCAGCTTATCTACCTGTATCTATATGAAAACTTGAGCCCTCAGAAATTATCAGATAATGCTAGAACCAAACGCTATTTTTCCACAAAATTCATGCGCTTTTTGATCAACAAACACAAAGATTTGACTGGGTGATTCACAATATTTAAATCCAGTGCAATAATACTGCCTGATATTATTAGCTTATTATGATAAAGAGCTATCAAAGTAACAAATTTAAATTCGATTAACTTTTTTACTACTCGACTCTCATTATGGACACTGTTTCTCTTACGGCAACCAAGGAAATGTGCGCTTATGCCTTCGATGCGATCAGTCACTACCTCGACAAGAAAGAAAGACTCAAAGCCCCAGATCATTTCCCAACAGCTGACGCACCTTTATTCGTCACCTGGCATATCAACGGCGATGACTTAAGAGGATGCATTGGTAACCTTTACATAATGAAACCAATGAGTTAATCCCAATCATTAGGCACCTTTTCAAAAAAACCACTCACGAAAAACTTAGAGGAATACGCTTGGTACAGCGCCTTTAAAGACTCACGCTTCTCTCCGATTTCCAAGCGAGAAGTGAAGGACCTTTCTTGCTCGGTTTCATTGTTAACAAACTTTGAGCCAGCAAAGAACGCGTTGGATTGGACCGTCGGTGTCCATGGGATCAACATTGACTTTACCGATAGCAGTAACGCATATTTCTTCCAGAAAAGATTCTAATTACCTTTTAGGGCGCCGATCATACAGTGCAACGTTCCTCCCTGAGGTCGCAGCCGAAGAAGGCTGGGATCAAATGACCACGTTGAAATATTTGGTGGAAAAAGCAGGATATAACGGAAAACTTGAAGATGTACTTGAAAAAATCTCATGTGAGCGCTATCAAAGTTCGAAGATCTCGCTCACTTATAAGGAGTACTTACAAATGAAACAACAATAAATCTCGCAGCGCTTTTATCTAGATAGCTAGTGATCTTTTTTTGTGTTTTCGTTACATGGTGAATGTACTGTGGATTCTGCATGTTATTTACTCCGCCATGTGTTTCAATAATTGTGCCAGAAATGCTATAATACGATACAAAAAATGATGTTTTAATACGATTTTGATATGATTAATTAGATCAGAAAGGCTAAAACCATCACTTCTGACTAGTTAGCTAGTTTTTCAGTAATACTATTATGTGATAGCTCTTGTTATATTTACAAGCTTGGACAAATAAATAAGATCTTCGAATTTTTTTGATAATAGTACACATCAGAAATAAAAGACACTTATTTTAAAAGATTTGAAATGAAAGCTAACGAATCGAAAAATGGTGCCTCTAAGTGGGAAAAACAGCTCGCTAATAGTCTCAAAAGAGAGCATGAGAACCCCGAGCGTCTGTACGAGCGACTCGATAGACTGAAGCAATCGCGACCGGCTACAAACGACCTAAATGGTATACATAATTCAAAAAAACACGCCTTCATTTGCCTTTTTCCCTTGCAGAAAACCATATGAAACACAAGCAGGCGGCCCAAGAGCTCAACGGAAACAAAAAAACCAGCGCAGCTGACTTGATCCAAAAAAAACTAAACAAATCCGAGCATGGTTCACCTCTGCGCCAGGACTCCTACTCTTCCAAGCCGCAAGTAACGCAGTTTAAATTCACGAGGACAAATTCGAAATCATCAGTGGCCTCTCCGTTGCGAAATGAGCTAAAACCTGTTGACGAATTCGAAAATGTTGAGGAAACTATGAAAATTTATATGGCACCTGATGGCAAAATGAGCGTATTTTGGACTATACCGATTACACACATCCTCCAGAAGCAGTCGAAAAGAATCGAGGTATCTCTAGCGTTGCTGCCTTTGTCTGATCTAGGTTATATGTAGTTTCACAGCATCGCTTTCCCTGCGAAAGCATATAATAATAAAAAATGGAATTTGTCGTTGGTTATCATCAAATCGTTCGAAAGATCGGTGTTTAGCGATAGAGTCGAAATCTATTTGAATGCTATTAAGAACGAAGAAGAGCTGATCGATCCATGTACTTGCATATTCGCAAAGCATCTTACTTATTCTGATAGACTGGCGACGTCAACCGACCGTTATACTCAGTATCTCGCAGAAGAAAGGAGAGCTGATTTATGAGAGAAACTTTACGGAGAATTTCGATGAGGAAAACCCTAAATGGGGAATAGGAATGGAGAAGAATAAGATTGATATGATGCTTAAGACGTCAATAACGATAGGCTGCACGGTAATGGACATCTCTAGACATTGCCTTAGATAGGAAAATAGTTGAAACCTGGGAAGACACTGCGAAAGGCAGACGCAAAGTATGTAGGGTTAGTGAATGCGGGGAACACTTGCTATATGAATAGCTTCTTGCAGACGCTCTATCACCTGCCGAGCTTGACCAGGCTGGTGTTTCAGGTATTTCTTCTAGTCAATGATAAGCGTTTATGGAGTGAGGGTAGGTTCCTTTTTCTGATGAGATGAGTGTGTCTATCCCCACAGCCTTGCAAAGACTATTTTATGATCTCAAAACGTCGTATACAGCGGTAAGGACAACAGAGCTAACGAGGTCGTTTGGATGGGACACGCGGCAGACTTGGATCCAACAGGACGTGCAGGAGTTTTGCTGTCTTTTGCTTGATGCGTTAGACGCGAAAACGAAAGGGATCAAGGGCGTTGAACATGAAATTAACAAACTTTTCGAGGTAAAGCATCGTTGGCGGAGAATTGGCTTGCTAATAAGGGTTTTAGGGCAAATTGATAAATTATATTAAGTGCATAAACGTGAATTATGAGTCCCGAAGAGAAGAGACCTTCAAAGAAATACAGCTCCAAGTGAAAGGACTCACCAATATATATGAGTCGTTGGACTCCTATGTTCAGGTAGATCATTGTCGGGAAACTTTGGGGTCATCATTTAAAATTTAGGAGGAAATACTAGATGAGGACAATTTGTATGACACTGTGCAATATGGGAAGCAGCCTGCGAGAAAAGGAGTCAAATTTTCAGTAAATGATGCGTGTTTATTGACTAAACTGAGAATAAATAAATACATGTAGAAATTACCTCCTGTCCTTATGATTCAGTTGAAACGATTCGAATATGATCATGAACTCGAGCGAAATATAAAGGTAAATTAAATTTCACTTGTAATCTTTTACTAATGGAGCCACTCATTCAGATTTGCGATGCTTATGAATATTTTCCTCAAATTGACCTTTCAAAATACATGGAAACGCCTCCCGTTACACCCTTGAAATACCAACTTTTCAGCGTTTTAGTCCATAGCGGTACCGGCTCTGCCTCAGGTCACTATTACGCATATTTGAGGCCAGAGAAAGGTGATCAGATTGTGCGCAATCAACTGTTTGCTAATAGATTTTAGGTGGTGAATGGTATAAATTTAACGATGAATATGTTGATGTGGCTCAATTGGATGAAGTTTATGACGCGAACTTCGGCGGATCGTATACCGATGCGAAACTCGATCGAATCAGTAAGATTTTTATCATCCTCATTGCGAGATTGACTAAATATATCAGCCAAAAACGTCGATGTGAAAAAAGTGATGAGCAACGTAACGGCCTACATGTTGGTTTACATTAAGTAAAATCAAGTCTAATGCAGCTGTCTTTAATAACTTCCCAGCGAAAACCTCATCGACCGGATTCTGAAGCCATTGACTGATGATGATATCCCGCAGGCATTCACCAACGAACTCGGCAAGCAGAAAAAAGCTGAAGAGGACAAGGTATGTGGCTTTATTACTATATAGTTTAACGCTTTTTTGCTTTCTGTTAGAGCTCTCAAAGAACCACAAAAGATAACATGATAAAAATTTACCTAACATCTTTCGACCTCCTTGAAGATATTAACACTCCAGGGCTAACCCATTATAGACTGGGAGGTCACGATGACGAAAACGTTGAAAAATTTACGAAGGATAAAAGCAAGAGATATAAACTACGAATGTCGAAATCGTCAAAAATACCTGATTTGCTGGAAACGATCACTGAGTTGTCAGGAATTCCAAAGGTAAATTGGCAATTTTCTCAATAATTTACTAACCTCGCTGCAGAACGAGTACCATCTATTTAAGATCTCCGCTCGAGACGAAAAGCTCAGCCAGATTACCCGACATGACAGACTCAACGGAAACTATAGCTTAGGCACGCTGATAAATGGAACGTCCACAGCGATTCAGGGCAACTTGAGAAATGTCGTTTTGATCCTTCCGATAAATCGAAAAAAGCACCCGAAGATATTCGAAAAGGAGAGTGGGGTTGGCACTGACAAAAGCAATTGGCTAAAATTCCAGAGATATGACTCGTATGACTGATAAAAGCTGATTTTCATTCATGCTCATGATTTAATTAGCAACTTAAATTCACCGAAAGATGAGAAGATGCTCATAGAGAGCAACTCTATGGATATCGAGACTGATAGAATTTCGCTTTACGACGAAATTTTGAACGAGAATTACAAATTAATATTCCTCAAAATATACTTTAACGAGTACCACCAAGGGCGAATCAGAATGCTCGACTACCTCTTCATGAAGGTACCCCCTTTGTTATCATCTTGAGCAGCTGAACATTTTAATAGAACTTAGCATCGCTTTCAACTTTACTACCGTATTTGGAGAAAAAACACCCTGAGATTCCTTGGGAAGACGCGAAGGTCTATCAAGAACTCAAGAGGAAATATGAGCTAGAAGAGGTCGATAAGCGAGGCTATTTCGAAAGTCTGGACGTGGGCGATATAATCCTCATCGACGTAGGTGTATCGCAGTCTTCGCCGTAAGCCATCCTGCCTGATATTCCAGTAGCTTAATTTCAATATTAACAGGCCGTATTTGCCAGCAGTTGACTATTACGAAGAATTGAATAATCAAGTGAACGTGAAATTCCTTGGGTCCAAGACCGGATTGACCCAGAAAGCTCTCCTTCCAAAAAGCATGATCTTAACAGACGTAGAACTCCAAGGAAATTACCAGCTGATTTAATTACTCATAAATATAGATAGCCAAATACATCTCGAAAGAGTACTTCAGCGGCATTGTCGACCCTGAGAAGATACTTCTCAAGGCGAAGTATAAGAACGCGCAACATTACTCGCAAATCGGTAGTAACGAACTCAAAGACGGAAAACCGTTAACCCTGGGAGATTTGGTAGCTACCCTTCCTCTTTATCAGTTCTCAACGTGATTGCTACTAGACACGGTTCGAGGAAAACATCGTTTATGAGGAGTCTCAGGTTCCGGTTTCTGACCTTGACAAGCTGCTGAGGATCATGGTATGACTAATGACTATTGAGTTCCTTTGTTGATTATTTTACAGGTGGCATATTATTCTGTTTGCACGAATGATTGCTCAGTGGAAGAAGAGATTTACATTGACAAACAGGCGACTGTGAAAGATTTACTGGAAAAAATAACAGTGGATAAGCATTTCGAAGAGCAGATTGAGCAAGACCAATGCGACCTCGCAGAGTATCTGGTTTTCTGGTTTCAAATGGCTATAATATAGGTTTACTAGTGAGTCACCAAATACCCTAATAGTCACTCTCCATGAGAAAAACGGAAAAATCAACATGAAATGCGCTGAAGATTTAGAACTGAAACATTTGGTGAAAAAAGGCAGTCTTCGAGTGCAACTCTGGGAAGCCGAAGTCAGCCAAAACGTAATTTCCCCCTCTCTAAGCAATAGTAACCCTGACTTACCAATTTCTAGTACATAGAGGCGTTTTGCTATCACTGCACGAAAGATTCTGTGGTTTTTGGAACAGCCTTCCTTACGAAATTTAAGGTACCTATCATTGTTGTCATTAGATGGTTTTCTCATGATTTAATAGAGATACTTTGACAACAGAGGCATAAGAACCCACTTAACAAACCAAATGAACGAATGGGAGCTCGAATACAATGATAAAAAAATCAAAATGACCCCAGAATACATGCCAAAGCTCAAGTTTAATTTCATTTACGAAAGACTCCGAGAATCACCAAAAACAATCAAAATCGAAGAAAGTATCCTAATTCTCCCATTAGCCAACCTACTAACACCTCCCTCCCTTCTAATAGATAGCGAAAGCCACATCGAGCGCCTTGATCTACCAAAAGACACCAAGATCCAAATTGAGATAGTCCATCCGATAACCTCCTCAGCGGGCTATACAGCAATGAAAATAGCATAGTCTCAGCTCTATTAGCACACCTTTTGTATAAGTATTTAGCTTCGGATTGAGAGTCCATTTTTTGCTTTAGTAAATTGTTGATAGATTCATTAATTTCTTCTTTGTTATTGTATCAAGAACGTGTTAATCGTGTAATTTAGTGCTAAGATTTTAAAAAATGATTGATTTTGTTGTTGCCGCTGAGTTCGACAACCTCAAAGGCGCGATCATCCGCCAGACCTTCCCTCTAGTTAACCTCAGCGCGTATGAGTCCTATGTGGCTTCCTGCATGATCCCTGACGGTGCTCATAAGCGGGACACTGATACTTGTCTCTTTAATATCGTCATCTCCGAAGAAATGACCGAAAAGAACAAAATGTTCTACATCGACGAGTTCAATTCGCGCGAGGTCGCCGTTAACATCCGCGGCGTCACTCTCAACCCTTCCAAACCAGAAAACAACTTTGATTATTCAAACGCCATGCTCCTTTTCGAAAAGAATTGTTTCGTCGCTGTTAACTCTCTAAAAGAGAAAAAAACGCTGCTTGAAATCCCTTTAAAGGAGGTATGCAACCTAAAAACCTACTCCGGTCTCTGCTTTATGGAGGTCCGAAGCAGCGATCTGCATATGCGAGTCGAATTTCTTGATTCCAAGGAGCTGATCTGCTTCAAACGGCTTTTAGAGGTTCTTACCCCTGGACCTAGCGTCACTTCGAAATACAACTGCTACAACTTCATCAAGGTACAAAAAAGCAATAAATTCCAGCGAGGGGCTCTGCTACGCGCAATTTGCATCTTCTCTTCGTCAGTTGATGTCTTTATCAAATTCGATGAATTGCTCGAGGCCTACCTCGAGGACTATTTCGCAGTTGCTGCCAACGTGAATGAATCAGAAGCCAATGTATTGAATAAAATGCTCGAAACGCTATATGCGAACACGAATAGAATCGTCCGAGAGTCCTCCCTGTTTGAACTCTGCATCCCGGACCGAGAAATGAATTATTTAGATATGGTGGAGAACGAGAAGGCTGATGGGAAGCTAATCGAGTTCAATAACTTCATCAAAGCGAGTCTGTTAGACCTTGTGAGGAAATTCAAAGATAAGACGATGGTGCTCTACAACGCGATTCTCAGAGGAAAGAAAATCATTATTTACTGCGAGGACAGCAGCATTTACGAAATCTGCAAGATGGTGACTGCCTGCATCAACCTCGTGTCCCCTATCAACATCAAAGGGAAGATCTTCCCGCTGATTAGTCTGCAGGACCTGAGTTTCCTGAGCGTGGACGGCTATATTGCTGGTGTTTCGAATCCGTTATTTAAGAATAAGAAGGACTGGTGGGACATCTGCTGCGATTTAAAGGCTGAGAAGATAATTGATAAGACTGGCCAGGCCTTGGGACTGTTTCCGCTTTCTATGACGAAAGAAGACGTCAAACAGATGAAATACGCGAAATTGCAGTCGGATTTTATCAATGATGTACTGAGACAGATGAAGACTGAAGGACTCAAGGAGAAGAAGTTGAGAGAGCATTTCTATAATTTCACGAAGAATTTCTTGGAGTTTTCGAGCAATTTTGGCAATTTTGTGGACTTTAGCAAGGAGGACCAAGAGCTAGTAGATTGCTTCGAGGCCGCGAGTAATGAGTGGAAGGCCAGCGTGCATTACCAAGGGTATCAGAACTACCTCTCTGAGCAAAGAGCTTATCTAAAGATGATTTTCGGAGAAAATTACCTGAAACTGAGCAAAGCGCTTAATGAGATGCTGGAGAAAAGCACGTTTGACGAAGTGGCGCTTTTCGAGCACTATGAGACGCTGCTCACCTGCTTTAAGGACGAGACCGTAATAAAAGTTTTCTTCGACCAGCTGCTAATCAAAAAAACTGATCTTAACGTGCTTGGATCAGGGCTGTTCAGCAGTAATATGGATATAGTGAAAAAGACGGTTGATTTGCTCTCTATTATCGAAAAGAGTCGATTCAAGAAGATATTGCTGAGTAGACTGTCGTATTTCACGTTATTTGCTTATGAAAATATGAAAAGAGCGTTGGTGGTTGAGGTTCAGCTTAGTGAGTGATATTTGAAATGTAAAATGTAAATACCATAATGAGAAAAAATATCCACAAAAGCGCTCTGTGTTTTACAATTTAATTATAAAATTTTGTGGGTTTTTTGCGAGGATCAATGAATTTGAAGTTTAGTCTTTCGATTTGACTGCTTGCTAGATTTATTTGGGAGTAGAGCGTTCAGAGGTTGCCTATAGTAATCATGAGCAGTTCCTTGATAGTTAATGAAATTTTTCGCGGCTAGTGTAGGCTCAAATTCGTCGTATGCATCGTAGTTCTGATAAACGGACCAGAAAACAGAATTTTCTTCAGACCCTGCGTTCGTTGATGTTTCATGGGGTTCCAGCACTGTGCTCATTTCTCTGATGAAACTGGATATGTCCCATTCTGTTGACCCAAGGTGGCTCTTCAGTAATTCATTTTCGTTTTGAAGTTCCTTAATCTAAGATATGTGGACACAAATTAGGAAACGAGGTAAGAGAGTATGTATGTAATATTACCTTTTCGATTAAGTTCCTGATATCATAGCTGTTTTCTGATCGTTGACTAGAGTTTGGTCTTGTTGACCGAGAGTTTTTGTCTAAAATCGCAAGCAGTCCGTCAAGCTCTTTAATTTTCTTCGTCTTTTCGGTTTCATTTGCTCGAAAGTTTTGTATTTGGTTCTTTTTCTCGGCAATTTTATTGAAAATTTTCGATAATTCAGCCTCTTGGCAACCTAATTGGTCGGTTAGCTTCACTTTCAATTGCTCTTTTTCTTGCTTCGACTTGGCCTGGATTGCTCTCTCTTTCAGATTTACCAACAAAACCCGAAAATGGTCTCCAATCACTCTGTTCTTATATCCCGTTAGGCTACGAACCAGACCTCGGATTTTAAACTCAGTGTTTTTAAAATAATATTGTTTCTTCATAATTTCCGTTCCCTGATCCAAACGTCCTTGCTGACGAAGGGCTTGGAAGGCAGCTACCATCTGCTTCTTTTCGCTGTAATCACAAAATAATTCCAAGCAAAGATCTCAGTCCTTACTGTAAATTTATGAGGCTCGCTAGCTTCATCAGTGCATTGGACAATTTCATGAAAACTATTTGATATTTCGCCATTACGTTCATAGTCTGCACATGAATCTTCTGTTTCCTATGGATACAGAAATCAAACAAAGCGAACCCCTGCCTGTTTACTCATGATCATCGGCTAGCTGCTCCAACGTTGCCTCTGCCTCAATAAGTTTTTCTTTCAACTGCTCTCGGCTCATTGTGTCCAAGTCGACCGTATTATCCATTCTTCCCTCACGTGAGTCATTATATTCTTCTCTCTCATAGACACTGTAACTTGCTTCATCCATCTGACTTTCCGTCTCTCTTGCACCTTCACCAGGAGTCCCAAAGGCGACACTCTCGCTGTGTTCTATAGCCGAATGCTCATCAAATTCTATCTCCGAACTTAAGAAATAGCATTGTTGTTGTTTCTGATAACTCAGACTTATAAATGGGATACCCTGGCTCGTGAAACTCTTCGGTTGACGGAAAACAAGCAGGAAAACGGTTGTTGCTACTATACTTTTTGAAAAAAAAAAACTTATTGTTTGTAACTTTTGCAGCTGATACCTGAGGCTGAGTCATCTTTTCTAATACTTTTGAAAGTTTATCGTTAATAAATTTAATTCTGATAGATAGTTGCCGTATTCGCGGAATAAAAGCTTATTTTTTTAATAATCTCTTCACATACTCTAAAATCTCACTTTTTCAATGCAGTGCAAACAAACAAGAAAAAAACATTGATGATTAAAAGTTAAATGGCTGCTTTTGTCCAGCGTTCTGGCCAAAGTTATTTGTATATTGAGGATACTGGAAGTTCATGCCGCTTCCGCCGAAATTACCTGCGTTAAAATTCTGATTGTTGCCTCCGTATTGGAACCCTCCTTGGTTGAACCCCGCATTATAACCCATGTTGTATTGAGGCGTCGTTCCGTATGAAAAATCATTCGTTCTAATCGTACACACAAGAGCTTAGAAGCTAAACAACGATGATGAGGATTACCCTGCCGAGTCTTGATTATTTCCTTTCAGATCACTGAGGTCAACTAAGTTCCAAAGGTCATCCTGCCCAATCAAAAAAAGCAATGAGAAATTCAAAGAAATGGGAGTTTAATTAACTGGTTTCTTCTGTTGGGTAGTTTGCTGCTGGGTCTTATTCGCTTGCATCGTGTTCGTTTGAGTCGTGGGGGTTGAGCCTGTCATGTTTGTGGCTGCTGTGCCTTTGGTTTCGGTAGTTGATGGCGTACTCGCGAAGATTTCTCCTAAAAGAAGCGTATGAGTAACATAACCTTTTCCTCAGGAGAGCTACCTAAGGCGCTTGTAAGATCGACCGGAGTTTTAGGTTTCGCTTCAAGTTGCGGTCCCTGCTTCTGGGAAGATGTACTTGGGGTAGAGCTATCCACCCATGCAAAGCCATTATCAGGTTTTGTTGCATTGCTCGAAGGCGCATCGTCTAAATCCAGCAAATCTATACGACGAATTGAATCAAATTCGTATTATTAATCCCTTTTACCAACGAGATTCGCTTGAGGTTTCTTTTCGACAGGCTTGCTTTCAAACAGAGGATTCTTCTCAGGGATTTGTTGAGGCACGCGTTCGGTCAGCCTGGTCACGCCGCTCTTGTTTGCTTGAGTACTCATCGGCACATTACCAAAATCAAAAAATTGATTAAAAGAAGGCTGCTCCTGCTCAACTATCCTTTCCTGTGGCTGGTTTTCCCACCCTCCGAATTGACCAAACAGGCTGTTAGAAGTCTGCGGATTCTGCTTAGGTTGCTTAAGAGGCGAGTTCTTTGGTTTCTCTTCCTCCTCCCTGATAACCCTTGGTGGTTTATCGCGATATTCTCGTGAGTAAATATTGTGGTGTTTCTCCAGCTATAACCAATCCCGGATTAACTAAAAAAAAAAGGAGATGCAAGAGCTACCGATGCGGTTCTGCGAGAGGCAAAATGACTATCATCCAAAAAAACTATCTTCACTCCACTGCAATCTTGCTTCTCGAACGCGTTCGCTGCCATTCGTATATCAACTGGCTTAGATGGACCTTTCGTTTGCGACGTTTGAGACGTTTGAGCTCTATAAAATCATTATTTCAAACACCGATGCCTAACTTGCCTTTTTCGACCCATATCGCCCCAAACGTTATCGAATTCCTGTTCTCTGTTTTCAAACTGCCCGATTTTCCGATCCTTGCCCATTTCCTGCTGAAAAAGACCTAACCCATGGTCCTGATAGGACTGCTCTCCTCCGTTTTCTTCCTCTCGATACGCTTTTCGGTTCATTTCTATTCAGAGAGATAAAGTTCCCGAACCCATTGCACAAATTTCACTACCTTTTTCCCAAAGCGCGGAGAACAGGTCATTATTGATATACATATCAAAGGAGTTGTCCTTTTGAAACAGCCAGATGTTTGTATTGCCGATTTTGAAATCGAATTGAAGCTTTTTATTTTGAATCAACCTGATATTTCATTGTTTCATTAATATTCCTCAACGCAATGGAATGTAATTCATACCCTTTATCCTGGTAAATAACAGTGCCGTTCAATAACACCTTTTTCTTGCCTGTGAAGAACGATGTTATAAGCTCAATCACCTGTTCTCGGCCGTCGATTGAAAATTTCCACGTGTATAGTTTTTTTGACCTGGAATAAGAGAAATTGAGCTCGCATTGAGCTGTTAGAGTTACTTTTTAAGAGCTCCGCCGACGTCGTGTACGTTGCATCCCCAGACCTTAACACTCATTGAATCGAAAAATTTACTTACGGTATTTGACTTCTGACTATATTTAAATAATTTCCGAAGGCCACAGTGTATTAAAACGTACCAATCTTATGCGTTCTGTTATCGAAAACATTTAAGAAATTCACAATAGTGATAAATGGGACCCGTTGGCTTTTAGATTGATAGGTTCATAGAGAATTAACACGCTTATCTATTAATATAGAAGAAATGGTTTGTTACTATCTGCGTTAAAAAATACTTTACCAACAATTTGAGAATTTCTCCTACCGTGAATGATTGACTATTCGAGCATTAGCTCAGTGTTCAAGGACATTGTAAAAAAACCAGAATCATTGGAAAATAGAATTTCAAAATAAATTTTCTAATGACTACTCTTCGTTCTGTCGCCATTATTTGGACAAAACGATATTCTCCAGAGCCTCTTCAATTGATTCGTGCATTGAGTACATGTGCAGTTTGAAGGTTTGGCGGTTTATCGCCTTCATGTCCTCGACGTAATTCAAAAACTTCAGGTATGGGACAAGATGTTTGAGTTCCTCGTCATCAGGGTGGTCATAGTACGGAGCGATTGGAATGCCGTTATCTAGCTGATAGGCGAAGGAGTACGCAGCATTGTCGACGAGGACCATGTCGCTGAGGTTTCGGTTTGCGATGACTCGCAGGTCTTTGACGTAAACGCCTTCGTCAGTTTGAATACAGCTGTCTCTGAAGAGCCTGTGATGGACGTACTGCTTTTTTGGATCGAGGTAATCCAGCACGACGTTAGCATAGCAAGCGTGGGACGCCGTGAATACGATAATTTCGAAATGCTGGCTGAGTTCTTTCAGCGCCTCGATTGCGTAAGGACGGATGTTAATACCAGCCTAATTGGCCAAGAAAAATGAGATTTTCAGCAAAAAAAAAAGGCGTCTTATTACCTCGATAACCTCGCCTTGAGGGAAAATAATCGGGAGTTTTACATGGTATGGCATATCAATCGTCTCATTGCAGTGAATGAGAGTCTCATCCATGTCGAACACTATGGTTCTCTTACCTAATTTCCATTGATTTATGAGTATTAGATATAAGAAAGGCAGTTTACCTTCATAACCAGGTCTGCGAGCCAAGTTAACCTTTTTGGAGCTTAATGTGCTGGAATCGACAGGTTTCAGGTATTTGACGAACATCATCGCTTGGTATGTCTGGTTAAAATGCTCTCTAAAAATCTGGCAAAAGTAGTCTCTTTCCGAATAATTCCTATGGTGTTTCTCCAAACTCGTCACATAATAAATAAAGGGCGTGACTTGGCTGTTTTTAGTAGTCAATGCGGTTTTTTGTGTGGAAACTATCTCATTCTTCGTGGTTTTTGGCACGATTCCCGAGCTTTTCAAGTTCTTCTGACTAGCCCCCTTGATTTCTTGAGAAGATCTCATGTTAGAAGCCTGTTTGCTTTCAGCACTGCCAAACACGAAGACCCGTCCCTCTGAATTAGTGGTGGTTTTCGGAGTTTTCGAAGGAATTGTCTTTGTAGTCTTCTGCTGGTGGAAGGTGTCTTCTATATTAGGAACTGATTTCTTTGCTGGTCTCTCGATGCTTTCAGGCTCGGTCTTCGTGTTCACTTGGACTCCTGGAGAAAACATGCTACCTACGATACAGAAATAAATGAATAAATGCCATATAGAGCCTCATTACCTTTTGAGACCTTAGTTACAAAGCTCTGCAATGACACTTTCTCGACTTTTTCAGTCTGGTGCTGTCCGTTCTGGTTACCAGCGTCCTTGAAGAACTTCCCTGAATTTTTCATCTGTTCCTTTGCTGTAGTTGTTTTGGTCTCCTTAGGCAAATCAATCTGTTGGGTGCCGCTTCGTATTTCATTATAGACTTGCCGAAGCGCTTGCTTCAGATCACCGTTTGTTTTGCTTCCAGTTTTTTTGAGACTCTGAGACTTGCTATCTTGCCCATAAACATTATGTTCTTCTTCCGTATCTAACCTATTCTGGCTCTGAGGTCCTTTCGTCGTCTGCGGCTTGCTATTTTCTTGGGCACCGGAGAAATAGTTATTGAATTTCAGCGTTTTTCTCGAGCGAGTGGCCGATTCTTGTGGCGTCTCATTCCTGCTCTTTTGCATTGAAGTCGCCGTTGGGCTCTTTTGCTGTCCTTGCTGACTAAATAACTTATGTAAAATCCCGCTCTTAGTCAGCGAATTGCGTTGACTTCCGCCTTCCTCGTCTTCAAGAGTTTGACTTCTTTGCGTAGGACTATTGCGGAGCAACAATTGGCTGTTTACCATTGAAGACTTCGGCTTCTCTTGAGCGTCGTTTTTGATCAGTTTATTGCTGAACTTCGAGTTAAATTCAAATGAGGAGTTGGAAATGGGGTTCTTCTTCACCGACCCTTCGCTTGTTTCATTCAGGTCTTTGTGCTTAGTCGTCTGGGACTTTGCCACGGTAGTCACGGGACCTGCATAGACCGGGCTGTATTTGGCATTGGTTAAGTCAGTATTGATCTCCAGGCCTGGTCTCTTGCCTTTTTTGCTGTCTGCCCTCATGCTTTCTCGTAGATTTATTGACTCAGAGACCTTGATCGTAGTCGCAGTCGAAACGCTCGTGCTCGACAAACTTTGCTGACTAGAGCGTGAATGATTGCGTTCTGACGATCCTCGCTTTTCGTTGGTCAGCTTGATTTTTAGAGTGGTTTTTGGCGAGTTCATGCCTGAGGTGAGTGTTTGGGATGCGCTCACAGGTTTCTCCTGGCGCCGTTCGAGTAACCGACTGCTTTTGACATCGGTGGTTATCTCAATTTTTTCTTGGCGAGTGGTGGAAGTTTTGGGTGAGTTGATGGTGGTGACTCTTGATTGCGAAGAGGAAGCTGCTCGTGTGGAGCCAGACATGCTAGTTTTCAGATTGTCAAACGATTTTTTCATCATGATGCGAACTGATTTGGCGTTCGGCGAAGTAGTAAGAGCTTTTAGTATATTTTATTCACAATGATTTAAAACAGGGAATATTTTTGAAAGCTGCAGTTATGATTGCTTTTTTTTAATTTTGAAGGATATAAAAACGCTAACAATTTAGAGAGACTCATTTTGCAGCAAAAAAATTTGGTAATGTCAGACGATTCACGTAGTGCAGACTTCCTCTGCTCCTTGGAGTAAAGAAAAAAGTAAAATTAGAAAGGTGGAATGAATGACTAAACTATTTTGAATGAAAACAAATTTGTTATATTTTCTTGGTAATGAGCAGGTAGAAGCTCATTTCAAGTTAGGGAAGAAGAGATGAGTGAGAAATTTGTTGAGAATTTTTTTTGAAAGAAATAATTTGAAATTGTGATGATAAATATATATCGTCCAGCATTTCAGCATTCGGATTAGACTGTGTTCTTAAATTAAAAAAGTAATTAAAACTCATCTACATTAAATATGATGATGGGAAGATATTAGGAAGGTCGGCAGTAGGTGATATGGAATTTGTAGGTTGTGAAAGGCCTTGATTAGGGTTTTTTTTTTACTGCTATGTCTCTTGAAAGCTAACTCAATCTCTTGAATGATCTCTATTGATAATGAAGAGAAGAAGTGGATACTTCTTCAACACAATTCGAAGCAGCAACAATCATGCTAAGAAGTTATGAAGAAGCTTTTGTAGAATGCAAATTTTCGTAACTATCTATTTCACATTGCCAGTCTCCGATTTCCGAATGGACTTTTCTCTTTGGCGTTTTTTCTTTTGAATTTATAGTTAAAAGAAAATCCAACAGTATCTGAAGTAGCCCATGATTATCATTTCAATTCCATTTTTATAAGAGAAAATAATAAATTTTCTCTAATGGAAAATAGCGAAGTCATCCCAGAAATTCGGATATTTTACAATCAGTCGTTGTTGGAGTTAAGAGTTAATTCATCACAGCAGGAAACAGATTTTGGATTTGAAGAGGCCGTCAGTGGCTAACATTGAGATTTCGAAAGTGCTGTTAAATAGTAAGATACACGCGTTTTGGTGGGATACCGATGTATGAGAAAAAGAGTCTTGAAGCAATTTGTGAATCAAGCATTAAGAGTTTTGAATCTCATTGTCTTTGACTTTTACACCTTGGTGATGTGTAGGTATTGATATTTTCAAATGAAGGGAAGTTTGGTAAAATTCTTTCAGCTAAATTACTTTACTCTATAAGAGCTATATAGGCAAAAAACAAAAATATGAGTAATTTTGGTTTTTCCATTGGTAACGCTTTCAATCCTCAGAAGAAATGATATGAGAATCATTTCATTTCTTATATCATATATTTTGAAAGGTTATGCATAATGAAGATGCTGATGAATTTCAACTACATTATATAGCACTAATATCCAAGGAACTCAAAGAAAAAGATTTTAGAAATGACCAATTTTGTCTTTATCAACCAGCTGCACTATTGAGGTGAAATTAGATTTGCTTTTAGAAAATATATTCCTAATTTTTTTCAAGACATTTCGATTCTCTTTGGCTTTTCGATGCTTCGTTTGTCTAATGATATCTGTCATCCTTAGATCTAATTAACTGAAGCTGGGAAACAGAAATATCTTGGGAGAGTATGAAAAGTTTTAGGAAGTAATTGCCTATATCACTCGAATTGCTAGGTTAGTTTATTTTTGAATGTAAAAACAAAAAAGGCATCGTCTGAAGCTCACTTAGAGTGACTGACTTGTGAAATTAAGCCGCTAAGAGCTGAGCCAATTCAGAGTTGCTGGGACCTCTCTGGGTTTGAAGGAGTAAAGGAAACCGAGTCCAACATGCAAAGTGAAACAGAAAAAAGAAGAGCGTTCGATTTCATATTTGATCGTAATGCTTTGATAAAAGATGACGAGGCACCGATTTCCAGAAACTGCCGAGAAGAGATAAGCTATTCATTATGAAGATTCGGAAAAGAGCTTCAGGATCAATCCCCGAGAAAGATAATATTACGTCAAAGGAGAAAGAATCATAGAGACATATGTCGATAGCTTGCAGTGTATAACTAAAGACCTTATAAGACTGCTCTCTTGCAACTAATTAATTGGCAATCCCTCAAAATCCTTTGGAAGATTAACATTTCTGACTCATTTTCATTGAAGAAAACTTAATAATCCTGAACCGGAAGTGCATTCTGAAAGAAAAGAGAATGCTATGGGATAAGT
>ENA-UOTX01000043-UOTX01000043.1-compost-metagenome-genome-assembly--contig:-NODE-43-length-113860-cov-20.999947_pt1 | contig 113860 bp, 86 predicted proteins | sample MGYA00238143_ERZ746982 | MGnify/ENA primary metagenome ERZ746982 (study PRJEB28758, sample SAMN06268862) | compost metagenome | isolation source: single cell | place: USA: California, Emeryville, Joint... | reverse complement strand
AAATTTCTTAAGTCTTAAGTTGATTCATCGTAATAATGCGAACAAGCTTTTCAATTATAAAGGAAACTTTAACGATAATATGTTATCTATTGATATCTTACTCCAGGCTATAATCTAAATAAATAGTTTGCTTTTCAGAATAGGAAATCCAGGTTTGTATGTGTATATCTCAGTTTTTGATCATAATCTACTAAGATATTGGAGATTCTAACAAAGATTTTGCCACGGATCGTGAAATTTATCCGAAAAAAGAGATGCTTGAGACCCTTGAAAATTTCACACTCAGCAAAATTCTAATTATCAAGTAGTTATCTTAAGTTTATTCTATGTTCTTGATACCTGTGAAAGATCTGTTGGAATTTGAACCTTCCTATAGAGTGAGAGGCATTACATTAATATTTTCTAATAAAATAATTAGATCAATGAGGGAGAGCAGAAATGAGCGCATTTAGTTAGTGTCTACTTTGGAAAAATGAATTTTGCATTTCTAAATAGCTAAGGCATTCGGTTGAAGAGGAAGATTATTATCAATTTTGCAGGTAAAATGCGTTTTCAATACTCTCGAAAGATGGAAGCTGAAGCTATATGCAACATGATTAGACTAGAAACTATCAGTATATTATGTTTTTAGGCCAAGCTTGATTCCCCCACCATAACTTTCTAGAGTTTTATCTCAAAGTTAGTGTTTGTAGGTTGATCCAAGTTGTATTCTGACTCAATGCAGTCGCTCCTTTCACACCAATCGAGTTCCACCTCAAATCAAGTGTTTGTAGGTGAGTCCAAGTTGTATTATTGCTCAATGCAGTAGCTCCTTCTGCACCAATCGAGTTGTTTATCAGATCTAATGTTTGTAGGTTGATCCAAGTTGTATTCTGACTCAATGCAGTAGCTCCTTCATCACCAATCGAGTTGCAATTCAAATTTAATGTTTGCAGGTTAGCCCAAGTTGTATTCTTACTCAATGCAGTAGCTCCTTCCGCACCAATCGAGTTGGTATTCAAACTTAATGTTAGAGATTTCACGGCTTTCGAGTTTAGTTTTTCAAAGAAAATATTTTGTCACGTCTTTTATGTTCGTTCAGGGACATGGTTCATTTGAATTATTTTTGACATACATTTGCATCACCTAATATACGGTGGGATATTGGAATCGGAAGACCAACGGCTTTATCATAACACAGTCTTGAGGTTATATCAAATAAAATGGTGAGCTTGCATTGAAAGAATAAAATAAAATCATCACATAATCATGTTAGTGACTGGCCATGGAGACGTGACCTATAATTCAAGGAAAAGTATTCTTGGCGCAATTCCTGTGGGAGGAAAGCTAGTTTATCATTTTTACAATTTCACCACTAAGAAAACTGATAATATTGTAAAACTCACCCGAAAATCCAAATGGCATACTCAATATAGCACTAACGAAAGTATTTAATTCTCATATCACAAAACAAGTATCTTGCAATTCCGCTCACCTATATACCTTCTTGAAGTCATTGATGTTTCTCTTTCATATTCAAATCCAATTAGATGAGATAAGAAATTTACCCACATGATACTTACAATAGAGCCGGAGTACAATTCAATAGAGAATTCATCAAAGATCAAATGAGGAAAATAATTTCTGTTGATTTCTTATTTGGTTTAGACTTAATTGCCAAATTTTGTTCATTATTATACTTTTTTCATATATTAATTTTCACTTTTCCATTTAATTCACAATTAAATCTATTTTAGCAGCATCGTGAAGCAGTCTTGTTCTCACTTTTAGTCTCTGGATTAAGCTTAAAGCCTCCAAGTCTTTTGGACCGTGACCCTTTTTGCAATATATCACGTGTCAAAATTTCGAACAGTTCAGCGATGCCCTCACCAGTTCTGGCACTTGTTTCAATGAACTCCATCTTCTGAGACTCAGCAAATTGTTTTCCTTCATCATAAGTGACTTGACGCTCAGAAGTATCTTTTTTATTTCCAACAAGGATTTTGCAAAACTCTTCCCTTGCATGATCTTCCGCGTCCTGAAGAAATTGGCTCAATTTCCGAAAAGAATCTTTGTCATCAATTGAGTAAGTGAAAATGACACCTTCTTTTGAATTGTACATAATTTTGTTCAAGGATCTGTATTGTTCCTTCCCTGAAATATCCCAAATTTCAAGTTTGACCCTTTTTCCTTCAATATTGATCGACTTGGCTATAAAGCAGGGTCCACCAGTAGCGTATATAGTATCTTTCAGATACCCATCGATAAAGTACTGGAGAATACAGCTCTTTCCAACGTTCGTATCTCCAACGATTACCAATGGAACAATTTGCTGCTGACTCGAATCCGAGTTTTCCATATTAACCCAATATTGATAAAGTTTTATTTCAGAAATTCAAGCTGCCTATTTACAAATTTAGTTTAAACTCGATTAGGACTCAAGAGCGCCATTGTTCTCAATGATTTCCTATCTATGCAAGAGAGAAAAATCACACATCATTGGAATTTGTTAAAGTTACTGGCCTCTGATTCTGAACAATAAAACTACACCTACAGTTTGATTTAACAAAAGAAAGATGCTCTCAAAACATGAGCCAAATAGCAGCGAATAATTGGCGGATCCAGTCCTCGAAGAGCCAAAAGCCAAAAGAAACGCGTAAAGATATGATTCGCCAAAGTTAAACTCAGAAATACAGATCGTATTTTTCTGCTAGTTCCTAGCACACTCAGCAGAAAGAGATCTCAAATACTTCTATACTTGTTTTTGCTCATTACTGCAGAGACAAGTCTACTAATCTTGAGAAATTTGATGTCTCAATAAAAGGACAACCGAACATGATGTATTCATTTAAAAAAGCCTTCGGCCTTAAAGCAGTGTTTTCAATCACTCAACAGTTTTGTGAGTGATTGGCTGTGAGTATGTAACCTCTAGATTTGCTAGCAGGACTTGATTTCAACCAGGAAGGAGAGCTTTGGAGCATGCTTGATATCAGACGTGAGCACTAACAATTACATTTTTCCACTAAGTTATGTTGATAAGGGAGAGCCGAAGTTGCCAAAACCTTTACTGGAAAGGTGGCTTATATGAGTCTTTCCTTTGAGTAAGAATTCAATAAACAATTTTCCAAAAAAAAGAATGCAAGCAAAGAGTTGCATTTGTTCAAGAATATTAATATTTTCTGGCTTTGACTGCCTATTCATATTTCAATAAATGTTCTTCGGATTCGATTTCCATGATTTGATAGAAAGTATTGACACCAATAATGAGTATATTAACTACTCTCGCTTAATTATCAAAATTTAGTGCGTGATTAATATATAAATTGGCTTTCTCCTTGCATATACTGCGTATTTTCAAGATTACCAATTGAAAATATAAGAAATTTCATAGTTTTTAAAAAAATTATCACTCTATATGCTCGCTACAGTTTGTCAAGGAAATCGCTTAGATCCGGAATACCTTCCTTTAATCCCTTCCTCTTCCTAACTTCAGCAATAATAATTCCATTTCTGCTGTCAGTCTCGAAAGGGTCACCTTCAACTTCAAGCCAGTGATGAAACACGCACTGCGCAAACGCTTGTCCATCAGTATTCATCCGCAGGTGTTCCGTAAACCCTATAGACATAGATATGAGTGCTAAAGCTATCGAACATAACAATTACCAAAGGATTCAGCAATGGGGAGATAGGCTAGTATCTTGAGAAAAGCTGTACCACCAATCGGCTCTTCTTCAGCTACCTCACCTCTCCTCTGATTTAAACATTTGTAGACACCAATCGTCAAGTCAGTAGGAACAATAATTTCAACCATATACCTTGGCTCTTGGAGCCTTGGTTTAGCAGTAAGCTCACAGGCATAGTAGAGTCTTCTTGCAGTCGGGATGATCTGGGCTCCTCCTCTATGGATAGCATCAGAGTTCATGGTGACGTCAATTAGATTTATTCGAACTGATCTCATATTTTCTTCGATCATTACTCCTTGCTGAGTGAACCAATGGAAGGCAGATATCGTAGAATCTTGGATTTCGTGCAAGTGTTGAGTCCCTTTAATTGCGTTGACGAGAACATTCGCACATTTATTCTCAAGTCCAAAAGCCCAAATATTATTGGCATGATCCTTGTCCCATCCGAATTCGTTGCAGAGGACCTTCTGTCTTTCTTCCAGGGCAGTCTTTGGTCCGAGCTTTTCAGCCTCGATGAGTTCAGACAGCTCGGAGTGAAGAGGCTCGGCCGTTGCATATAACCTGTTATGCTTGTTAGGAGATTTGGAAAGACAGACCTGGCTTGAGGTTGCCGTGACGGTTTCTTTGTAGGCAACTAAAGGGTCAGAGATCTTGAGCTCGCAGTTCATATATTCTTCTTGATGATTACTAAGGCTGATTTCTAAGTGGGACTCACTGCATCCAGCAATGATATGCTCACCGTTCTCTTCAGTGTATACATTGAGAGCTGGATCTGATTTTGAGAGCTTCCTGAGACCTTCAATGAACTTAGGTAGGTCAGCAGGATTTTTTGGCTCAACAGCAACACGCACGAGAGGGGATACAGAGAATTTCATGTTTCTGATACAGCGAGCGTTTTCGTTGTCGCTGATAGTGCCGGTTTTGAGGAGGCTTTGATCGATGCCGACGAGACCGACGATGTTACCGCAAGGAACAGCGGGAACTGATTCAATGGCTCTGCCCATCATAACCATGGTCCTTTGAATAGATTTTTCGAAAAGATCACCCTTCTTGCCGGGGATGTATCTCATACCCATGATTCTTACCTTTTGACCAGCGGAAACGGTTCCTCCGAATACTCTGCCGAAAACGAGAAACCGTCCTGGGGCGTTGGATGGTACTAATCTAGAAGCGTAAACAATAAGAGGGCCTTTCAGATCACAGTCTCTAAAAGAGGCCGCCACTTCGTCGTCTTGTGGACCTTCGTAGAGGTAACTGACTCGATACTTTTGAGCGGTCTTTGGAGATGGAAGGTGAAGAACGATCATTTCTAGGAGGGCATCGGCAGAATTCATCCATTTTGACATGACAAGTCTCAGAAGGAGTTCTCCTGGGAGCTCCTTGTCCTCGATCCTGAGGGAAATTTCAATAGAAGTAAGTATTTTGTTCATTTGTTCGATATTGCCATCCAGAATGGAGCGAGAGAGCTTAAGGATAGGCTCCATAATGAAAGAGCAGAAAGCTCTCTTAAGAGACTCACCGTCTTCGTTAACAGCCTCTTTAGACCATTTCTTCGACTTAGGGTCGTAATAGTTGTCACCCCAGAATTTCTCTCTTATCTTTTCCATATCAATTTTGAATTTCTTTGCATAGATTCTGGCGAAAGTGGTCAGAGTGAAAGCCCAGCCTTCTTTACCAGAGCCAAAAGCAACGTTGCCTGTGGTTGGATCGAGAAGAAGATTCCCCATGTCAGGTTGTTCGTAGTTGCAGATGATGTTATTTATCAATTCGACGATTTTGTTGAAGCTTTGGTAGATTTCCTCCGCGCCGGCTTTAAGTTCGAGAAATTGCCTATCAGTTTTGTTAATCATCAGCGCCGGTCTGACTTTATCACCCAATGCTTGCCGGAGCGAACTTTCGGTTTGGAGACAGACTCCTTCAACGCAGTCGACAACGAGGAGAGCGCCGTCAGTGATACGGAGAGCGGCTGTAACTTCCGCTGAGCAATCGACATGTCCAGGAGGATCGATGAGATTGATAAGATGAGCAACCTTCTCGCTTTTTTCAGAGACATAGTATTCGTAGTTTAGAGAAGCCACAGGATACTTGACAGCGATTTCTTTCTCCTTCTCTTCCTCCTCGTATTTGATATCATTAATGGTCTTATTGACAACAATACCAGCCTTTGTGATCAAAGAATCTGAAATTGTGGTCTTTCCATGATTAATATGACCAATGATTGCCGTATTCCTGATGTTCTCAGGGTTGGTCATGATCGTCTGGATTTGTTCAGCAGTGAAGTTGATCATTCTGATGAGGTGGATTTGCAATAAAAATAATTGCTTTAATCGATCTGATTGGACGACACTTAAAATGTGATAATACCAATCAGACAAAAAGCGCGAAGAGCGAGACCGGTAAGTCTCACTAAACCACAAACAAAAATGATATTCTGGACTACTAGCCTAATATAGAATTGGATTCAGCAAAAGAACGCGAACATTTCCATTCTTCTAACAATTAACTAGTCCAGCATGAACTGTAACCCATTTCTGGCTTCAAATTTTGGTTTTCTTGCTCTAATTTATGCTCTGGTAATTCAAATTTGATATTGTTAATACCAAACTACTCATTTACACACATAAAATAGGAGAGAGAGAGGAAAAAAAAACAACTGTTGAAATAGGTTATTACGGAAATTATTCTTTCAAAAAAGTTATGGACGAGTTAGTCCATATTTTTCTAATAAACTAGAGAGGACCAAACGGTCTAACGGCTTTGAAATGCATTCATCCATACCACACTCTTTACAATGTTCAATCTCCGCTGGCGTCACCAAGGCTGTGCAACCTATGATTGGACAAGCGCGTATCTCATTCTCTGCCATCATCTTCTTTAGCCGGAGACTAGCTTCATACCCGTCGACGATCGGCATATTACAATCCATAAACATGATGCTAAAAGGATTGCAACCCGGACTACATTTTGTTCTCTCCCTCAGGAGATACTTGTCAATGGCAATTTTCCCATTGAACGCGGAAACACTCGAGATCCTTTGCCCCTGGAGAATTGTTTCAAGCGCTGAGAGATTGAACATATCGTCATCTACGATTAGGACAGGAGGGCAAGTGCACTGCGCTGATTTAAATTGAGCCATATCTTTGAGTGTAGACAGTTCAGACCTCCCTTTTATCAGCAAGCTGCCTGCGTCGTTGCATCTAAGCTTTTGATAGCTCGACATCTCGATGTTAAGGTCTCCCTCATTCACCGTCAACTGATTGAGCGAGTCGTCGAGTTGGTAGCCTTTAACTTCAATTTTTAACGAACTATCATCCAGCCCTGGAAGCGGCTTCTGATCGAGCACCTCGAACTCAAAGCAGGTCCCTACGCCGTACTCAGACCGAATTTGAATCGGTCTTTCCTGGTTAATTGGACCTAAACTTCTAGCTAGGTCGCTAGATATCACCAATCCTAACCCAACGCCTGTCGAATTCATCGCTTTTAATTCACCCAAATCGATCTTTTCGAAAGCGTTGAACAGTTTCCTTTGGTCCTCGGGTTTGATTCCGATGCCGGTGTCTTGAACTCCCATTGATATCGTTCGAAAAACCCGTTCATCAGCTGTTTGTATTTTTTGCTCTAGAGTGAGGGTAATCCCGCCTTCATAGGTAAATTTCATTGCATTGCTAAGCAAATTGAGAATAATTTGCCTCAATCGGTTATGATCGGTCTTCACGATGGGGTCCGCGAGCGAGTCTACACCCACAGTTCGGAGATAAATTCCTTTTTTTTCGGCTTGGATGCTGAGCAGGTTGACACAGTCCTTCACAGTGTCAATAATGCTCTTTTCTTCAAAAATTAATCTTAGTTTATTCGCCTTCATTTGCGAGAAATCGAGGATATCATTGATCACGTTTAGCAGCAGCTTACAGCTATTGAGCGCGGGCTTCAGGTAAGCGTTCTTGACAGTCTCCGACGTATTAGGATCATCAAGCGCCTTTTCAGTGAAAGTAATCGAGCAATTTAGAGGCGTACGAAGTTCATGAGAAACCGAAGCTAAAAGCCGGGTTTTATATTCATCGTTATCTCGGAGCGTGATAATGGTATCTCTTTCGGTCGTGTCTCTTATAATAAACGCCCAAGCCTTCTCTCCATTGTAATTGCAGGTGAATAGTTGAATGTAGTATGAGGAATGGTGCGTGGTTCCTGCAGCGTCAAATTCGTATTTCGAATCAATCAAAAAATGTTTTCTGCCGTTCTGCAGTCGGATAGTGGAGTTTATCTTCTCGAGAAGCTCTGAAAAGTTTCCCACGTCGAGTCTCATCTCTTTTACAGGCGAATAGCTCCGAGCGACCTCCGCCATATCAAAAGTCCCTGACATAAATGTTTTTGGGAAGTGCTCAACAATTCGTGTCAACCGCAACCGCTTAAAATTCTCCTTGAGGGACAGTTTGGGGTCCCAGAACTCGAAATCGCGAACGAAGCCGTTTGAATAGAGAATTTCCTCATTTTTTGCCTTCAGAATCAGGATCCCTTCAGCCAGATCCCCAATAATCGCCCTCAAGCTTATAGCCTGCTGCTTTGTGTAATATTTTTCCAAAAAGGCCTTTTTTGCGAACCGATCTTCGATGTAAAAGAACAAAAAACTAAGGAAAATCAGCCCAACACTCCCAGTTATCATTTTGTTCATTTCCGGCGATTCTTTATACCGCAGCATGATAATAATACAGCCTGCGGTAACCTGCGCCCATTTGATGAGCCAAGAGGATGAGATTAGATTTGCTAGTGAGATAAAGATGCCCCACCAGAATCCAAAATGGTACATTAGAGTAGGATCTGTGTATTTCGGGTTCACTTTGATGATATTTGCAAGCATAAACCCGATGATCGCGACCAGAAGGGAAATGTCATTAAATAGTTGTAATCGTCGCATCCCAATGATTTTCTTCTGGTTCACTCTTCGTTTCAAGTTCCAAATGAGTATGATAAAAAAGAGCAGCAAGGATATAATGATGCCGAAGCTGATCAGCCCTGCCTGGACGCCGAGGCTGATTATCATGAGATAGAGACCGCCGGATGCGAAATAAAATGCGGCAACGCAACCGTATAGAAATCTGGTTTCTAAAAACAGTTTCTGACTTTGTCTGTAGAAGCTGTCATGCTCCTTAGATTTAAATCTGTTGAGGTAGTTCATATGAGTTCGTGCGCGGATTCTTCAAAAAAAAAAAGGATAGCTCGTTTAATCGATGTATGCAATATTATTTATTCCAATGAGAAAAAGAATCTACTTTTAAAAAATTGAATTTTCGTTGTATGCGATGAATTATTTTCAAGAAAAAGAATGAAGTTATATAGTGTCTAAAGACAGTGTTTGAAATGATTACTAATGAGAAGTGAGCGAGCTCAGTGATAAATTAGTTGGATTGCAATCCAAAATCAATATTGAAACATAATCAAAATATTATAAATTAGATTAAGAGAAATGCTTTGGGAAACCATTCTTTAGAGCTAACTATGCTAACTATGTCATGCTGATTGCTGGAATACAAGAAATTATCCCAATGCTCACGACGAATAGAATGTAGATGGTTAGTTTATTGCATGAGGAGGTCCCTAATGTGACATGGCTTTTGGGAAGTAGTTGCCATGAGAGAGCCGCTTTACAGAAGACAGAAGCGTCCATTGGGAGCTAACATAACGGATTTTCTGATTAGAGATTAATACCGATTCGATTAATCGCAACAGAGAATCAGAAACCAAATTTGTAACTGATGAACTCTCTTATCGGTATGTGAGGAAAGAAGAAACTCCTTCAATAGTTACTAAAGCTGCAATAGTTTTGAATCCAAGCAATTTCCGTCTATAGTATAGAGTGTTTTTCTGGAATTCTTAATCACAGAGATCTGGATTCCATCTGTAAGTCCCAACCCTATTATCAGGACTCCTCCCTGAAGCAGCAAATCTATAGCTATTTCTTGCTGAACGTAAGGAATTTCTTTCTCAGAAAAGCGCAACCAGACATGGTTGGGAAACCAAATATAGAATAAAAATTTGAAACTGAAATTCTTATCAGATACGAATTTTATCATCAAACGTTACATTATAACTTAGGATTTTGTTTATAAACCAGCTGGTACTCACGATTTTATATATTTTAATTTGAAAACAAATTTAGTATGGAAGCATACAAAATCGCTCTTATAGCCACGTTTGGAGGACTAACAGCGCTCCTTCTACTTTATTGCCTCATTTCTACGCTTTTAAAGCGTAGGAGATTCAGATACTGGCAAGAAATCGCTAAAAGAAAACGCCTCGAAAGAGATCAACTTATCGCCAATGAAAAACTCCCACCAAACAACATTTCCGATAAGCTCAAGGAGGAAATACTCAACAGCGATGTGACTACCCTTCGACGCTTACTTGATGAAGGAAAAGTGACCTCAAAGCAAATTTTATTGACTTACTACGAACGAGTTCGCACCATCGGCCTCGAGAACGAGTGGATCACAGATACAAACTTCCAAGAAGCCTACAAACAAGCTGAAGAGTGCGATCGCCTTGCTTCGGAAGGCAAAGCTACCAAAGGTCCGTTCTTCGGAATTCCCATCAGCGTCAAGGACTTCCTTGGTCAAAAAGGTTTTGATTCCACATTCGGACTCGCGAATAAGTGCTTCGCGCCACTTTCAGAGGACTGCCTTGCCTTAAGAATCCTTCGAGATAGCGGGGCGATTCCATTTGTTCGTTCAAACGTCCCTCAAGCCAGTCTTCACGTGGAATCCCTTAATTTCATTTGGGGAAATGCCAAGAATCCTTACAGTAAAACTCGGACGACTGGAGGCAGCTCAGGGGGAGAATCTGGACTCGTGGGTGGACGCTGCTCGCCTCTGGGATTAGGCACTGACACAGTTGGGAGCTTGAGAATGCCGCCAGTGTGGTGCGGCGTGTTGGGATTCCGATCGACGCCAGGCAGAGTCTCATTGAAAGGTCATGCTGTCATTAACAACAGGCTTACAGGAAACAAGCATATCTCGCATTCTGTTGGAGGAATCGCCAAGTCGGTTGACGATTTGGATCTCATGATGAAGGTTCTCGTCACTGAAAAGCAACGCGAGAACGGTCCAATCATCGGAGACGTGACCGTTGTGAATGCCCAATGGAATGAGAGAGAAGCTCAATGCAACGGCAGAAAATTCAGAATAGGATACGTGAAAAGCTTCGATCTTTTCCACGCCACCGACGCTAGCATTCGAGCAGTCGAAGAGAGCGTGACAGCTTTGAAGAAGCGAGGACATGAAGTTATCGAAGTTCAGGTTCCAGATTTTGAAAAAATTGTCTCAACGACTTACGGAATCCTGCTGGCAGAAGGTGATGCGAAAAGCCTCAAGGAAGCTCTGAAAGGCGAGCGACCCTTACCATCTTATGAGGTTTTACTCGGGATAACTAATTTGCCTCGATTTATGAGGAGTTTTATTGCTAAGCTGATGGGCTGCCTCGGCGAGAAATTCACTTCGATGATGGTGAAGCACCTCAACGGCAAGACCGCCTCAGAGATGATGATGCTGGGATATGACAAGGAGGAGCTATTCAAGAAGTTCCTCAAGATGTGGTCGGATAACCAGCTGGATGCTTTGGTTTTACCCTGCACGCCGACTCCAGCGCCAAAGCTGAATATAGCGAAAGATTTAGCAAATGTAGCTTACTATTGCATGATTGATGGGTTGTTTGCCATGCCTGGAGGTGCTCTTCCGATTACAACGGTCAAAAAGGAAGAGATGCATTACACGAAACAAGCTCTGAGCAAACGCCAGTTGCATGAAAAAGTGTTGGGGAAAAGCATGGAGGACAGCGCCGGGTTGCCTGTTGGAGTGCAAGTAACAGCGTTGCCATTCCAGGATGAGAAAATCATAGCTGTGATGAGAGAGATTGAACAAGAGGTAAATTTCAGAGCTCGCCACCCTTATCCATTGTAAATATTAATTATTAGTAGCATATCTTCATAAAAAATTATTGTAAAAAATGCTTCATGGAGTTAGCATGGACTTTTATCTATCATGTATGAATTGATTGTAAGAGAAAATAATTTATTAACAATATTCGAAATTCTCAAAAAGATTGGAGTTCAGATTCTATAGAAAATTTCTACGAGATAGAAAAACATCCAATATCCGTAAATTCCTAAGCACATATTAAGTGTTTTCAATGCCGTTTTACATTTATACCAGAGAATTATATTCAATTCCTTAAATTACCTTTCTTTAAGAAAAAGGTATATTTTGCATAAAGCAAGCATTCGCTCTTCTTTTTTTAGGGGATATTTTTCAAAGCAATTAGACATCAACTTAACAATGAAAAACGTTTGCTTGAACTTCAAAGCATACTATAAAAATTCTTCGTATTTTAAAGTGTTTTTTTCTGAACCTAGATTACTAGCAAGCACAGCCTTCATTTTCTTTTTCTTTGGGTTTAGGCTCTTCTGGTCCTCCAATTTTTAATCCTTCGTTGCCGATCTTAACACCACCGAACTACCAAACAACTTAGAAACCCCTTCAAAAAAAAATTAAATTTACATCGGTGCTCACTTGAATACTTCCATTCTCAAGACTCGTATAAATCTCATTTGTCAGCGTCATAAAAGCCTGTATAAGCTTTAGAAAAGCCCACGACAACAATTCCTTACTTCTTGGACGTTCTTTGCCTCTTTTGCAGACGTCTCAATAAACATCATGTTATTCTCTTTCGCAAAACTCATTCCCTCTTCGGTGGAAACCTGCCGATTATCTTTGAGATCGCATTTATTTCCAATAAGCAAAAGCCTGATATTCGAATTGCAGTTTTGCTGTATTTCCTCCAACCACGATGTAAGTGATCTAAATGTTTCTTTCCTATTGTTTTTCAACAAATTAAGCGCACTTGGCTGGCAATGATACTACCTCGTGATATCATACACGACTAACGCGCCTATCGCAGATTTGTAATATGACCTGGTTAATGAGCGGAAATTTTCTTGTCCAGCCTAATAAGACTGTCAATGGGTCTAATTATAAGGAATTACGGTGTCCCAAATTTGAAGTTTGACGTTGTTTCCTTGGCATTTCACAGTGGTTGCACCAAACTCCACGCCAATAGTGATATCGTGTGTTTCTCTTGATTGGCCATAGAGGAATTGAGAATTAATGCAAGACTTTCCGACCGCTGGAAACGGTTACAATAAAAAAATGCTAGATAGAAAAAATAGGAATACCCATGTCTCCGATAATGATGTATTTGAAAAGATATTTGTACCCTGCTGTTATTGATTCCATTGACACGAGTTTCCTAAAATTCAACAATAATATTTTATTTATTTTCGATTTTCACACGAACGCGTTGCGATCGCGATAGAAAATTAAATGTTTTTTCCATCATTGAGACCTGAAACCTTATTCGCACAGCCTTCGAACCTAACGCAACCTCTTTGATGCTGCTCAAATTAAAGCTACTCTTTGCATGTTGAGTTTATTCCTATCTGACGATTTGAATTTAAGCTCTCATTGAGCTCATGATTGGATAGCGGCAGCTGAGTTAGTCGTATCCTGATGGAAAGAATAAAATTAAACTCATCAATCAGCCTTCCTAATGCTAGAGGTGAAATGATACTGCATGTCGCTCAAAAAATGATAAGCCTTGCGAATTTTACTTTCAGAATGAAGGGAGTAATCGGATTTTTCTGTTTCTGATGGTTGTTTTAAAGATCATTGGATACGCGAGGAAGATATCAACAAATTTTCATTTGTATATAATAGGTGTATTTCACATTTATTTTCTGAACAGAACCGTATTTAGCGATGCGAACCTTACGCAGCAAATAATAATCTAATCTTGAATTCATAATAGTCAAACCCGAATATAAGCAAAATGGAACCTTCTAAAGGCAAAAACGGCATATTAGAGGCAGTTCAGCGCTTAGGGATGCAACTCGCTAGCTCACAACCTGAAAAAGCCCTGTTATATTTGAAAAAGGCCGTCATGCTCGAGCCTGACAATCCTCAGGCCTACGAGCGCCTCGCGGCTTTACAGAAAAAACAACAATATTACAACCAAGCCATCGCTACCGCCGAAGCTGGGCTCAAAGCCTTCGAACAAAAGAGAAAGGAAGACCCAAGAACAAAGGCGAGTTTGCTATTTATTGCAAAACATTCGAAATTGGAATCGAGCGCCTATGGAATTACCGTCGATGAGTTCAAAGACCTGTGCAATGAGCTTGCTGCCCTTGTAGGCCCTTCAGATGAAATAACAAAGACTGCGGAGCAGATCGTAAAGACTTTTCCTGGTGTTACAAACAAAGACGTATTTTTTCATTGAAATTGCCTTTATAACTCACCTTTCATAGAGCAAATCATCAAAAGAGAAGCGAGAGGAAGCCCAATACGTTGCTCAGAAATTAGAGCAGAATTTTATGCCTGAAAAAGCCGACGAAGCCGTGTTCTTGTTGTCAGGAGAATGGTTCAACAGATGGAAAGAGTACGTGGACTATCATTTGGTGAACGCTCAAGAGGCCGACCACCATAATTTCATGGATGAAGAGAAAAAGATCACGTTTTTGGGTCCGATTGACCAAAGCGCAATTGTAGATGACGTTGATATTCTCATTGATCCAGAGCAGAAGGAAGATTACACAAATTACCCCATTAAGCGAGGACTTATTGAAAATAAAGATTTTCTCATGGTGGACCAGCAGCTCTGGAGCTATCTTCAAAACTTATACGGCGGAGTTACGATTCCGAGATTCACTTACTTCAAATCTGAGAACGATTTCGCTCCCAGTGTTGAAATCTGGCTGCAGAAAGTAATATTCCCTTTGTGACTGACCCGATGGTAAACCTTCTAGGTTAACGTGGTGATTTTCCCTCTGCCTGTGAAGACCCAGAACAGAAACATCGAAAAATTCGATACTGTTTTCGTGAGTCGAAGGAGAACCGTCAAAGACCTAATGGCCAAGCTCCACAGAATTTATAAGGAGTTCTATCAACTTGAGGACAAGAAAGGACCCCTGTACCCTGCGAGGCTCTGGAAAGTTGACCCATTGTGCGATTTCAGAACCGTGGTTCCGAAGCTCATGTTTGACCGAACCACTCCTTTCAATGGCAAAATTTTGAAAGAGGACCTGAAAATTGAGGTAAGCTTCCCTTCTAGCGATTCAATATAATAAAAATCTCTTTACTTTTCTCATAGGACGCTGAAATCAGTGAAGAAGACGTTCTTCTGTTCGAAATCCAAGTTTATTCACATTGGCTCTTCGAGCCTGAGACTTCGTCGCCACTGAAGAAGGCCAACTCGAATTCCTCTTCAATGAGAACGAAACCAGAGCTGAAAGAGCTTATCAAACATTTTGATATTAGCGTCGACAAGCAGTTTAGAAGCAATTCTCGCAAGGGTCTCACCGGTCTTCAGAACCTCGGAAACACTTGCTTTATGAACTCTGCGCTTCAGTGCATGAGCAACACTTACGACCTCACGGAATATTTCCTGGATAACTCTTTCGTTAATGACCTAAACCCTAAAAATCCTCTAGGAACAGGTTCGTTTCTCTCTTCGGTGTAAATATTTGAAGCTGATTTTGCTTAGGAGGAAGACTCGCAGTGGCTTACGCCGAACTTTTGAAGGAAATGTGGTTTGGATCCTCGAATTATGTTTCTCCTTGGGACTTCAAAAAAGTCATTGGAAAGTTTGCGGCTCAGGTAATTTGTTTAAAGCGAGTTTGGAGTCTCATCATGATGTAATTTAATAAAATTCTAGTTCCACGGCTTCGGTCAGCAGGATTCCCAAGAGCTGTTATCGTATCTGTTGGACGGATTGCACGAGGACCTTAACAGAGTGAAGGACAAGCCAAGCGTTGAAACGATTGAGTCGAATGATCGTCCTGACGCTATCGTGGCTAGAGAGAGCTGGATTAACCACTTGAAACGCAATCAATCTCGCATTCAGGAGTTGATGCATGGCCAGTACAAATCCCGGTTGGATTGTCCAGACTGCAAGAGAATTTCCATCACTTTCGATCCTTTCATGATGCTGTCGCTTCCCATTCCCACGGTAGAATACGCTAAATTCTTCCTTTACTATGTCTACGAAGACCCGAAAAGTCTGCCCACGAAAATGACTCTTAACCTCCCCAACTCGACCCCTTACTCTGAAGTCCTCCAGCAAATTTGCAGCACCACAAAAGCTCAGCCTCAGAACCTTGTGATGGGACTTTTGAAAGACCATAGACTCATCGAAAAAGTGTCTGATGACGCTGATGCCTACTATCTTAAAGAACACGCTGGCATTCCATTCGTTTATGAGGTCAATGAGCTTTCAAAAGAAACCATGTCGGATAAACGAATGCTGGTCCACGCTTATGTGTTTGCTGACCCCAAGAACTTCTACGACACTGAAAAGATGATTTCTTACACCAGGCTGATTGTTGTTGATAATACAATGACTCTACGAGATGTCCATTTGAAGGTCTTTGAGAAAATGCGCAGACATATTAACATTTACTATGAGAAGTCGCAAAAGAAAAGCCCGATTAATCTCGATGTGCTGACATGGGAGCAGATAGCCAAGGAGCACCAAGAAGTCTTTGGCGATTTCAACGAAGCTGAGTGGCCATATCGCCTCTTTTTCAATCGAGAAGAGGGAAAAACCTCCGTTAAGAAGCTCGGAAAATCGAGGGAATTGCCTTGTGATAATAACAATCTCTTTGAATTCCTCACCAAAGAGAAAGTCGACCTCGAGGCCTTTGTGCTGGAGATCAAGATCACAAAGCAGACTAAGCTGGAATACCTCTCTCTGAACGGCTGCAAAGAGCTTGAGACTCGATCAGACTCAGAAGGAGGGCTTAGCAAGGAGTACACGTTACAAGACTGTCTTAATCTATTCACCAGAAAAGAGAGACTGGATAAAGACAACGCCTGGTACTGCAGTAACTGCAAGGACCATAAGCAGGCAACGAAGAAGATGGAGGTCTGGAAAACACCGGATATCCTCATCATCCACTTGAAGCGATTCAAAACTTCCAGAGTGAGCTCGATCGGGTCGTTCTACTACTCAACTGGGTCGAAGAAGATCACCGCTCAGGTTGATTTCCCCATTACAGGGCTGGATATGAGCAATTATGTACTTTCGGATGAAAACGGCAGCTGCATCTATGATCTCTACGGCGTGGTGAACCATTACGGTGGGCTCGGTGGCGGCCATTACACAGCTTACGCTAAAAATAAATTTGATGGGAAGTGGTACGATTTCAATGACTCTAGAGTCTCGCCAGCCTCTGACCGCGAGATCGTTAGCGCAGCAGCCTACGTGCTCTTCTATAAGAGAAGACAGAATTCTTAGAATTAATTTGATTTCGGGTTTAGAAACACAGGATCGTTAGCCGGGAGCCAGAGGGACACAGAAGTATTAAAAAAAACAAATAAACTCCGATGTGAATTTCGGACTAACAACGCTGAATTTCTCAATTATTTTCATGATAGTCAATTTCCATGGCAATTTGTTCGATCTACTCGATAATCCTGTACTCATCATCAATAAAACCTCGTTCGTAGAACTATTATCAGTCTCGAATAATGAAATCACATAAAGCCTAAATAAACCATCGAACTAGGCAGTCATTAACTGGCAACTTCCTTCTGATGAATGGCAGATTAATGCCTTCTTTCATTGTTAATGGGGGAGACGAATTGTTGGTTCTATAAGTTTCTATAAGTGGTGACTATTGATTTCTAAATAAGGGAACGCGTGACAAACAAACACCAAATATAACTCTAAATCAATATAACTTTAGATCTTAGAAATTACTGATTAAGGTTAAGATAAAAATGTAGAATTCATCTATATTTATCTATACTTATGCAAAACCGAACCCTTCCTGGTACTCTGATATAACTAAGGTCAGTTTCTTTGATAAAATTTCCTTTGAGGAGTAAGCTGGAAGGTCGAGGACGTATTGACTAGAGATAGTGTTGAGATTAGCGATAATAATCTCTGAAAAAGCCTTACCAAGTGTGGGCGGTCGGCAAGTATTGGTCCGTTCCCGCGCTCAGCTTACAAATCGTAATTGGCTTTGCTTTAAATCCCTCAAGCGGAGCCTTTGAGCTTCCTAATCAATGAAAATTCATAAAATTAACTATGGCAGAAGCAGGTTTGTGTACCTGTCACGAATTGCAAGAAATTCGCCTTTTGAGTCTTATCAAAATCTCTTAAGATATCCCAGAACCATTTTATCACAGGAGATTCATCATGGTATCCATCGTATTTGGCGTTGATTCTCATATCCTCAACTAAAAGACAACGACAATGACATTGGAACTCTCAATTCACTAAATTTTTTACCATCATAGTCAGGAAGTCCGGACAATAGCAGCTCGAACTCCGATGGGTTGAAGAGGTTAATCGCCTGCTTGGGGACAATTTTCTTAAAGCCTCTGACGATCGCTTGCATTTGTTTCTCAACATTTTGTGTGGTGATGAAATAGCAGAGACGTCTGAGGTACTCTTTCTTGTTTTCCTCAGTCACCGGGATCAAGGACCCGTTTGGAACCATATCAATGACTCGTCGAGTACCAGAAGACGAATCTTCAAAGGAAAACGTCAAACCCAGGTCAGTGACGTCGTTATTTAAGAGACAGACGATTCCCTCGTAGAATTTTGGGTCGAAGTGATTGACATCCTGCAATGTGATCTGTGAACCAAGTAAATGCTTGTAGAAAGGTCTCACGAAGTAGCAGTTGATGAAATACTCGTTTTCGGACATTATTGCCTTGAAAATTAAGATATTTACAGGAAAACTTAGCAAATTCATACCTTTCCGAGGATTTTACCAACGAATTCGTATTGCGCGAGCTTCTCTTCAGAGATATCCTGAGCCGGCTTAGGCTGGTAGACTTGGTTGTTATCCATTTGAATAAAAAGCTCGTTTTTCGGGTTTACAAACTCTTTTGAGAGCGCAGTAAACCATTCTCTTGCCGGGCCACCTAACATTCAAAGCGTCAAGCGATGAGCCTCAAAGAACCATTTATTACCTGCGTCAATGGCATCTTCGCCGACAAAAACAATCGAAAATTCACCTTTCAGCTCATCGTCGGTCATTTTGTTGATTTTCTCAAAAGAGGTCTTGAAAATGTCCTTACGAGTGATCTCGATCTCGTTGTAGTCCTGGTTCATATACAGATACAAGCGGCTCCTATACACAATCGTAAGCTCAAACTTACCTCAATAAATAGTACTTGAAGAATTTGACTTTCTCCTCATAGGGCACTAAACCCCTCACTAGTCTCAGTACCGTTTGGTTATTGATGAAATGCTCGGTGATTTTCGTCAAAAACACTGATGAGGTCGATTTTCCGTGCTTCTTTACCAACAGCATCATATTATCTATCAGCGCGCGCGTCTTTTCGTTTTCTCCTCTCACGACATCCTCAATCGTGATATCTTCGCTGGTATCTTCCTCAATTGTGCTCGCTAACCGCGCCAATTGCATGGTCGCGGCGCGAACTGGTTGCTTTGTTACTTTCTGCGAAGCTAACATCAGTTTGCCTGATACAAGATAGATCGGGATGAGTATCAGGTCTTCGAACGATATGTTTCTCAGCGATTCGACCACCTTGCCGTCCGATTGCTCAAGGAACTTGTTCAGTTCACTCATGAAATTCGCAAGCGCATCATTTTGGAAGAAATTCATGAAATTATCGACCGCGTATTCGCGAGTAGCCGCAAAATCAGACTTCTTCTCGAACTCGTCATTGAGGATCTCGAAGATCTTTAAAAAGAACTCGGTGATCGATGAGAAATTCTTCATGAGTTTATTAAACGTGTTGAAATTGTAGAAAAACTGCGTCTTTGAGTTCATATGTTTGAACACAGGGAAAATCTGGTTCAGCAGCTCGATCATATGAAGCGCGAATTTGAACACTTTTTCAAGGAAAATCTGAATCAGTCTATAATCCTTCTTCGATTTAAGGTCAGTAACGAGGTTCCCTAGCAGGTAGGACTTGTCTATCACCATAGTAAGGATATGCTCGAAAACGACGTTCTGATCTTCTAGGTATTTCCTTGCTCGCTCATCGTGGCTTTCGGTCGGGTAGCCAAAGATTTTCAAGGCCAGCATAACGCCGTAGTTGATGCCCGCGCCTTTCATCATCATGTCCTTGCTGCTGAGGAAAATCTGCATGATATGACTGAAGAGTATGTCCGTTCCGACCTCGCCGAGGTATTTCCTTAGGTTTTTAAAGTCTTTCAGTTCTTTTTCTTGGAAGTGAAGGACTTCGTTGGCTGGCATAAAGAACAGCCCGGCGTTGGTTTTGTTAACTATGTCTGATAATATGTGGAAAACGTGTGTCTTTAGTGAAGAGGAGTTCAACGGCGCTTGGAATACCGCGCGAAATGGGGAATCTTCCTCCGCGAAGACGGATTTATCAAGGAGGGCTTTGGCGTTTTGATGGTCGATCAGCACGAGTGATGTCAAGACTTTGATAAAGTAGAGACTTATCTCACTGTCCTTACAAAGCCATTTGACAAATTCACTTGGATAGCGGATGACTATCTGCCCTGTGGCGTCTTCAGAGAACCTGATCAACGTGATCAAGCGCTCGTAAAGATCGTATTTAAATCTGAAGCACTCGCTGCGGAACTTCTGCGCCTCTTGCTTAGCGATGTCCAAGAAGTCCTTGGCTTCATCGGATTTCAATATTTTTATCAATTGCGCTTTTTTCATCTTCTCGTCGAGTTGCGCGTCAGGGTCGATGTTTTTGACTTCCTCTTCCTCCTCTTCAGCGTTTTTACGCTCTTCTTCGTCCTCACTATCGTCTCTCTCATTCAGGAATTTGATCTTCTGCTCTTCTTTGTCCTCGGTAGTTCTTTGGTTTCTCATTTCCGCAAGCTCCTTCTCAGTAACGAGGTCCTCTGGTTTTCTTTGTTTAATTTCCTTTCTGATTTCAGCTGAAAGCGAAGCGAAGAATTTATCGTAAGTTAGCGTCACGTCAGCATACTGAGAGCGTTTTTTCAGATTCTCATCGAGTTTTTTGAGCGTATTTTCATCGAGGTTGTCTTTAAACTCCGCTGGAAGGTCGTTCTCGCCGTCCTCTTGTCTTCCAGAATCGAGTCTTGAGGCTTCAAAGTCATTATTTTTCTCAGTAACTATTTCAGTTTCTCTGGCGCCCTCTTGCATTTCTCCCTCCTCTTTGCTGAACTGAATGGTTTGACCTTCTCCCTCTTCCTCTCCGTCTTTCCGAGCCGAGTGAGTACCCTCTAATTTTCCAGTGCCTTTACGCTTTAATGTCCCTTGGCGCTGAAGTCTTCCCCCTTTTCTATCGCTATCTTGAAGGAGACTCTCATTTCGGCTGTCGCCTCGGAAGCCCGCGCTTAACCGCCTCCTCAGTCCATTTAGAGCAGGCTCTCCGTTTTCACTTTCGCCTCGTTCGTCGTTATTTCCTTTGCTGCCTTCTAGGCCCTCTTCATCTTCTTCCATTGGGTAATCGCCTTCGTCTTCTTCTCCCATCTCTACCTCTCCTTCTTCATCGTACTCTTCGTCCATGTGTTCATAATCAAAGCCCGACTCCAACTTCTTCAAACCGTTTTGGTGATTCTCGCCGTTCGAATCCCCTTCGTCTTCTTCTCCTTCCTTATTCTCCTCGTCTTCGTCCATGCCATTTTCTTCGTCTTTCTCCTCCTCTTCGCCGTTTTCTAAATCCATCTTCTCTTCTTCCTCATCTCCCTCGCCTCCTCGACTTCCGCTCCGGCTTCGGCTCTCTTCGTCCATTCGATTGCTGGCTGTGAAATTATTCGGCGCGTTGCTTCTCAAAATAGCCGCTAAGCTCTGCGTTCTGCCTGACCGACCTGTAGCACGCCCGCTAAACAGCCCGCCTCTTCTCAGGTTTATCATCCTTCGCCTCCTAAGCCTTGCTCTGCGAATCGCATGAAGTCTCGATGGAGAATGCTCATCCTCTTCTTCCTCCTCGGCAGATCTCTCCGGAGGATTGATCACTAATTCTCCACCATTAAATTGCAAAAGCGGTTTCCTTCGGATGCTGTTAGCAGCGTCTTTGTTCACAAAAAGCGAATGAATTACCCTCTTCGGCGGAATTGCACCGGGAAGACTGATCGAAAACACGTCCAAGTGCTCGAAGATGAAGTTATAGTAATTCGGGAAATAGTACATGATGTCAAGGGAGATTTCTGTGACCTGTTGCGCCCAATATTTCAGCATTTTCAGTCTGAGAATCTCGAACTCCACGAACCCTGTCCTCACAATGTGATCGTTTTTGAAATACTTGGCATTTTCGTTGAAAATCTGCGCGAAGGTTTGAATATTCTTTATTTTTTGGAACTTCGATTGCACTTCAATGAGCGATTTATGATACGTGGAGAAGGAAGTCTCAATCGCAGTAAGTAGCTCTGCGATAGTGTGTCTGGAGACTATCGTGATGATATAGTTATCGGGATACGCGATTCGCTCCAGCAGCTCTGCGAAGATATTTTCGAAGAGGCCGATCATTAGCGTAAAAAATTTCTCATCGAACTCCTCGAGTTTTTTGACCACCACCTTGAAGAGCTTGGCAAACAACTCGGCCTCAGCGCAGAAGAAGAGGGTTGACTCTGGTGTTTCGTTGAAGATTTTGGCGAACAGACTCAGCACAGAGGCGCTCTTGCGGAGATCGACCTTGGGAATAAGCTCGAATTCCTCGGTGATGATGTTAAACAGCTCCGATAAGCATTTTAGCTCTGGAACAGCTAACTTCGACTTCACGAGCAGCTCGCCCTCATTCGCGTACCCAAAAGAAGGCTTCAAAGTCACTTTTAAGCCTTCCTCGACCATCTGGTTTGGATCTAGTAGCTTTCTAATACTCGACTGCTCGATAACTCTCTCTAACACTCTAGCAAACAAATCAGCATCTTTATCAATGACTTCCTTAAACAGCGCTTTCAAATGCCCAAAGTCGAATGATTTGTCGGGTTGTTGGTTAAACAGATACAGCAAATGAGTGACTAAGTTCAGAGTCTCAAGCGTGCTGGAGAAATTGAAGCCGAGGTCAATCGCGTTTAGGATTTTCAGAATCAGGACGCCGAGACCAACCGTCGACTCGTACTTATCAGGGAAACCTTCAATCCAGAACGCCGTGAACTTCGATAGGATGTTCGAGACGCTCACTTCTTCGTTCGCTTCGACGAAGAGCACAGGGACAACGGTTTTCCGAATGAACTCGTCCAGCGTCTGTTCCTTGTATTTGATATAATCAGCTTGATTCTTCTCTTCTTTTATCCTCGTTTCGTCTTCATTTTGCCCTTGAGGCGTTTTGGATTGGATGTTGTACGATTGACTATAAATAACCAATGTGCCGAATATCAACTGTTCGATGATTTCCTTCGCTCCTGTGGGAAGGTCCTTGACGACTGACCGTCTGTTTTCCAGGTACTGTATGAGTGGAAACAGCGTCAGAGCGAACACCGAGCAGCTGGAGGTCAACATGGACTTCGAGAGTGTTCGGCGCACGTATCTGTTGGGGTAATTGAACGCTCGAGAGACGTGCTGGATGATCATTTGGTACAGTTCAATGAATTTTTTCAAGTCTTTTGCGGCCACCATCGGCTCTTTAGCCAGCAGTTTAACAAACACTTCTGTGTTGAAGCTTTCACTAATGCAATGCATAATCAAATGCAGCGCTTCAAGCGGAACTTCTAAGTTCTTTCTCTCTTCCCATTGGTTGTAGAGCGCGTCGATTGGGTTTGATTTCAGCAGTTTGATGTTCTCAAGAGCGTTTTTCTCGTAATTTTCAAAGAGGATTTGAAGGAACTGCTCGCCGAATTTCGGATGGTCCACTGGGCATTGCTTAATGAATGCATAGAAACGAAACGAGAATTTGTTCAGCTCGTCGTCAACGGATTGGAAAAAGACTTTGCCCCATGTGTATTGTATATTCTTGAGAATTTTATCGATTAACGCGCGGTCTTCGGTCGGGTGTAAAGAAAAAACAATTGTGCCGTAGAGCTGATAGATGAATATCTCATCGATCTCGGCATTCCAGAGCAAATCCTGAGAATTGTCCTCGTTGAGTCTGTGATTCAGCAAGATATTGATAAAATCATACTTCTTCGTGAAGTATTCTTTAAGCAGGTCCGAATTGCTGCGGAATCGCATCATCAGCCTGGCGAAGATCACGAGAACGAAGTACGAGACATCGAAATCGTCGTATTCTTGCATATATTTCAGCAATTTTGCCAAAAATCCCTCCTCTTCAAGCATCACTAAGCACTCTTGCTCCTCGCCCGGCAGGATCACTGAGGTTGAGACGAAAGCCAGGATCGACTCTGGGATTTTATAAATCGACTTCTGCGAAAACAGGTCATTGTCGTACACCTCCATGAAAAACTCTCCGACCATGGCGTCGACATCCACGAGCAAACACGGCAGTATTTCCCCAAGAAACTTCTTCTTTACCTCTTTTTTCAATGGCTCTCGTCTCGCGTTAATGTAGCTGCAAAGGTTCTTCAAATCTTCGTTCAATAAGGAATTGAACTCGAGTTCCTTGACCACGCGGTTCTTCTGCACGATAAGCAAATTGCACAGATAACCGAGAAGTTTCGTGATAAACTCATCATCAAAGCTATCAAACGCGCAGGTAGCCTGCGGGTTGTTCACTAAACTGCAGATAATCTTAGCCGATGAGAGAAACGCGAAGAAGCACTCAGGATAGTTGAACGATCCGATGTCACTGTAATCGATTTCACCGTCCTTTTTCGATTTTATTTTTGCAACGAGCGAGAGGTTGGCTATTTGATCCTCTACGATTTGCTTTACAAAGGTTTCAGTTTGCTCTTTCGTGTATTTTTTTAATAAGAAATGAGTTTCTCTGATCAGCGATTTGTAATAATTCAAAGCGTCCTCGAAGTGGAGAAAGCCCCCTAATGCTTGAAGAAAGCCTCTGCTGATATCACTAATCTTCTTCGCGAGGTCGGCAGGTGGGATAACAGCAACGCTTTTTTTCGAAAAGAGTATTTTGCTTATTTCTTAGAGGAAAAGTGTGAGTGCCAACGAATTAAAGTGTAGAATGTTACCATAGAAGATCTGGATGCTGTTGTAGAATTCAAAGGTTTCGAATTTAATGTAATTGATGTCAGCAAGATTCGTCAAAGTCCACGCTTGATACATCACTTTTGGGTCAGAAGCCTTGAATTTAAGCTCTGGGTGGTCCGCGTAGCGCTTTTGTAGCAACCGAATTAAGTGCAGATGGTTAATTTTGCCTTTTTTGGTCGCTGCTTTATTCTTTCGTTTTTTGGAGAAGCTCTTCATGTACTCAAACATCTCAGGAATAATTTTCAGGTCGTCTTTGATATAAAACGGTAGGGTCTGCTTCGATCGGAACTCGTCCGAGAGCATATTGGCAACGTACATTGGGTCTAGCTTGCTCGCTTCCTTCAAAAACCCGAGAGCCAGCTTAACTCCCTTGCCTGGGGTCAACGTCTCCACGTGAGGCGAGCTCAGAAGCTTTTTCAAAATGTCTAATATCCTCGTTACGTCAGAAACTTCACTAATGTAAGGTAATAGGGTAAAAAGCCCAAGAAACAGGTCATTGTATGTTTGCTTGCTCAATTTATCGACGTTGATGGTCAAGAGGGCTTTGAGGATGACTGAGAGCCCAGAAAGAAATTTTTTGTGGAGCTTGCGCTCCTTTTTCTCAACAAGAAGGAGTTTTCCGTACAGATGCTTTTTGAGAAAGTTGGAAACAATTTTTAAGGAAGGAATGATTGTCGAAACATCGGTGATTAGCTCTTTTGTATCGGGGTCAACTTTTCCAGCTCTTTTGGTAAAGTATTCTTGTGTGCTTTTAATGAAGGCTTTTGGCCATTTAAGCTTGGCTTTTTTCTGCTTGGTTTCAATTTCCATCTTGGATTTACGCCAATTAAATCTTTTAAATTTATACCGGGATACGCATAGTAGGAACTAAAGACGGGAAGTTAACTCCTATTAAGAAAAGAAACATGCCCAAAGGTACATTGAAAAGGAAACGAGAGAGTGAAGGCTGACAGAAAATTTTCAGTTCTGAAGATGTTGCTGATTGAAGTTCAATTCGGCTTGAAATGAAATCTTATGATAAGTATTTAGGCTCGGTGACAGGGTAATAAGAAAGGCTTGGGTAAAGGGGCGAAGCTTATTAGGGAGGCAGTAGTGGGATTATTTATAATCGGGAAAGTTGAGCGAAATGAGATTTAGTGCTCAAAATATAATTATAATGGTATTTAAGCTCTTTTCTTGTTATTGATTTTTACAAGCTGTCTTTCGCTGGAATAGGCCTGTATTGAGTGAATATCTCGTTCGAGTAAAATGACTTTTATTTTTATTATTTTTTTTAAAGGAATTTTATTGAGCCTGTCGTCAAGAGCGATCGCAAAAAACTCATTCATGAGAGACTTTCTTAGAGATAAATTCATTGTTAAATAGAGAAGAATGGAGGTAAGGCTGTGCGATTTGCTTTGTTTACAAAATACATTTTTATCAAATGCAGCATTTTTCTCCAATTAAACAAGAAGATAAAAAATATATCAGATATTTTAGTCTCTTATAATACCAAATTGCCGCTAGCTGAGCACGAAACATCCAAGTCTCTAATTTGATAAAAATCATATTATACAACAAAAAGAGCGCAGATTTGCCTTAAAACATCCAACAAATAAGAATGGTAAATATTATATCCAGTCACACTGTTAAGCCTCTTGATCAAAAGAAATCTCTTAATTGTAAAAATTTAACTAAAACACATAATTTCAATCAAAATAACAAAAATTATTTGAAGAATGAGGCTGGTGGAGAGCCCTCTGATGTTTTATTTCGATTCACACTCCGAGACGTGTTAGCCGACGACTGCCGAATCGAGACTGAATTATGAACGATCCCACGTTCTCTCGGGTACTTTTGCTTTATTCCTAGGCTCGCTCTCCATTGCTTTTGGTCTATCTTCGGCAACAAATAAGGCTCAGGACTATCTTTCCCTGAAATATTGGATCCCCACTCTCTCGCGTTTATAATTTCGATATTAAATTCATCAACAGGAGTTTTCCTGAGCGGTTTTTCGACTTCCAGGCCTAATCGAGGATTCCTCTCTGTTAGAGACCCCACAGCCACTCCTGGCTGTAAAATATCCTTTAGCAAATTGCTTGAGTGAACTCTGACTTCACTCCTCTTTTGCCTGGCCTTCACGAGCGGTGAATGATCTCGCTCTCCACCACGAATCATAACTCTTTGAGGAGGCTTCTCATCCTCCCTTCTCTGTGTAGGTATCTCATCCCTTCTCTGTGAAGCTACCTCCTCCTTTCTTTGTGTAGGCATCTCCTCACCTTTGTTTTTCTCTTCCGTTTTAAGATTCTCCGTTGACGGAACATCTTGGATATGTTTTACTTGCTTTTCATACTGTTTCACCGTCAGCCGCTTCGAAGTCCCACCATCTTTATCCCGGAACCGCTCTGATAGATCAACCGACGAACTTGTGAACTTTTTCCCTCGCATTTTCTCCCCATTTTGAACGACAACAACCCCAGATTGAGGTTTAACGGGTCCAATTGACGGCTGATGCTTTGGAATCACTGCTTTAACAAACTCTTTCTCTTGATGAGGAACTGCCTTATGTCTGACTATCGCACTCAATACTTCCGCAGGAGCTTGAGTCATGACGCGCGAAGTCTCAGAAGTATCGTCATCGTACTTGGGTTTAGACATCCTGACTGTAAACCTGACAATCGTTAGAGGTGATATCTACGCTATTGGCTATTTACTTTGGCTGGAATGTGTATTTAGGCAGCGCCTCGACGTTGACTTTTTTACAAAAGACGATTCTGCCGTTGAAATCGTAAGTGTATTTCTTCTGGTCCAGGTCTTTTCGGTTCCTTCCAAGCCTCCTCTGCTGCTCAGCCATTTCCTATGATCAGATATTAGTCAATCACATCATTGTATGCATACTCTGTCGTGGTCTTCTTTTGCTTTCTTTTCTCTATCCCTTCTTTCTGTATCAATTTTCTTCATATGCCTCAATTGCTCTGATATTCATACTCACATAACCAATAAGCAATGGGTTCTATACCTTCAACTGCATCATATTCTCGCACTTCAGGAACCTCTAACACACCTGCACCATCACTACTAGTCACCTGAGATTTGTCATCAAAGCAATTAAGGACAAAACCATGCTCAAGTTTACAAAAAGGAAATTTTTGGCCTCTTCTTTTGCTTTATTTTCAGACACATAGACCTTTAGATTCGAAAACGTCATTTGGCTATCCCATAACTTGCTCTTCTGATCATTCTCTTTCGGCTGATGAGCCTTATTGTGAGGAATACGACCCCTCATGTAGTTGCATATGCCAGGCAATTCCTACAAAATCGCTTTAGATGGTAATTTCGAAGGGCCTACCGGTTCTATATCCAATATATTAACATATTCGTTTTGGTCTTCTTCCATGTACTGAGGAACCAAACTTAATTCTGCTAAGTCAACTGTAGAGTGGAAAATATGAGGGTTTTTTTTCCTTTCAAGATGATGCTCGTAAAGTATTGTGGTTGCATTGGAGATAATAGTGTCAATAGCGGACTCAGCTGCCAGATAACCGACAGTTTGCTCTGCACCAAATAGTTTGTAGTTCTTTTTCATGGTATAATGATGGGCATATCTCAGTTTCATGATAATCTCGGTGAATTCGTGTATATTTTCCAACTCGTCGAGGATACGGCTGCTTCCACGCATTGAAATCGAGCTCTTGTGAGGGTTTCAATAAATAATTTGAAATAAATAAACAAACTAATTTGAGTCTCATACTGAAAATATTCAAACCTTAGGATGTCACCATTATTATTCCTTTAGAATTCAGTTGTATTGCAATGAAATTATGAATGATCATCTTAATAAAAACCAAGAACATCAAGTTAATATGCTTCACCATTCAAAGGGTAAATCTGTAAAACAAACGTAAACAACAACAACGATAGCGAGTTTTTCTTTATAAATTTTCCTGAACATGGAGCAATTATGAAAGAATATACGTAAACATTTACACAACTTGGTTTATTTACTTTGATTCCTCTGCGAGCCAAAGTAAAACCAACTCTGGAGTTTTTCAAAATAAAAAAGTTTGGTATCGAAGCCTTTAATAAGGTAGGAGGTTTTGCAATATGGAATTATTTTCTTGCGTTCCATACTTTAGTACCATTCTTCAATGGAGACGCAATGGGATTATAATAAAATCTATCAACTAAAATCAATATTAGAGAGATTCTAATGTTTTTTTTTATTTACCAGGTTTTATTGGGCTGTTTTTGTAAGAGCCAGATGACAAGTTCGAGCTTGCTGTTCTTTTATGCCCCGAACTCTGAATAAGTTAATGAGATATGGCTGATATGTTTGAATTTTACTCTCAATGGTGTAATTTGAGTTTTAAGCGGGCTGTGGCGATCCATAACCGAAGTGTTGCTTCTCTCCACTACCATTGGAGAGTTTCGGTCTCTAAGCGGTGAGACTCTGCCTTGGGTGCCTTGGGAAGAAGGACTTTCCTCCATCTTAGATGAGGGACTTCTGTCGATTTTAGTGGAAGGGCTTCCACCAATTGAAGGAGATTTCCTGTGACCTCTATAGTTGCTTGTAAGAAAATGGCAGGGAATCAATGAGCGAACCTTTTCGCTTCTAACAGTCTTTCAGCTTGGTTAAAATCGCCATACACGGCTTTGGCTTTGTCTTCAGGGGACATATCCACCACTTTTGCACCAGCGCTCTTCCTTGCTGGGACTAATGGCTCTTTGCTTCCCAAAGATAATCTGGGAGCTTTCTCACCGAGCAGGGGTAGCACGCCCTGGTAAACCGGGGAACTGTCGGACATCTTATGGAATTTGGCCTCTTTATCCTTTGATAGAGTGTAAGAGCTTCAGAGAGAGAAAAGCTGTTTACATTCACAAATTGCTGCTGCGGACCCAATATGCTTCCTGGTCTCGCCAGTCTGATCCAGCCAATGAAATCAGCTGCTGGGAACTTATAGTGTTTCATCGCATAGCAGCAGATAAGAGTCCCTGTTCTTCCTAAGCCAGCTTTGCAATGAACTGCAATTGCGCCTTTCTCGTTTTCAGCGAGCTTTAGGAATTCATCGATAATTTCCTATCAGAGATATTAAAAAAATCGCAACAACAGCAAATTACGTCGCTTGGAGTTGATCCATCAAGGAAGTAGAGATCAGTGTGCTTGATTCCGTTCTTCGTGAAGCTTTCTTTTGGGTATTGCTTCTTGTTAAGTCGGACGACGTGTGTAACTCCGATTTTTTTGAAGATTGGAACGTAATCCTCAGGCGTGAAAGTTCTCCACTATTGTTCAAATATAAATTAATCAATTCGACTTTTTTTCAATGGAATATACCCCTTCAGGATCTCTAGGATTCGATGATGGCCCAGAAAACGCGAGGAACTTCCCTGGAATAATCCAGTTCATGTCTCCATTCTCCACCTTCTCGAAAAATTCATAGTCTCTCAGATTGAACGTCTTCAAGTCGAACCATTTTAGCCGAACGGCATATTCTAGCCCTCTAAGGCAATCTAATATCTTTACAAAGGAAGAGTCAACAACTGACAAACAAGCGTTGAAATTACCGAAAGTTTATAAGTGCATGATCCATAAGAAGCGTCTCGATAATCAACGAACGCTGGCTTGACGTTCTTGAAAGGCAGCCAAGCCTCATCAGCGCTTCGTTTCAGAATTAAGACCTTTCTAAGAGTCAGAGCACCCCTCAATATGATTTTTGTACCTGGAATGCTCCCATTAGTGTCGCAGCGTTGGCTCGCTTGGCGTTATCCAATGAGGTATAGTGATAGATCTTGCATTTCAAGAAATTTGGGTCTTGAAGCAGCTTTTCGAGCTCTGTGACAAAGCGATAGGTTTTTCCAAGATCCAAAGGCCCAAAATCAGCAAAGAAGGGCTGGTACTCAAGATCCTAATTGAAAAGACATCACTAAGTCAGTGGTAAAGGAGCATTTACGCTGTCAATGCAGAAGAAATAGGCATTGGATTGGTTCTTTGGTGGGCTTCTATCAGAGATCCAATAGAGCTTATCTGAGGGGAAAAAAAGGGTAAATTGATGGCAAGGGATTGAAATAAACCTTTAATAATCTCAACGGGTTCGTTGACAGTGGAGGATTTAGTCACCATGTGGAGGCTGGGCTTACAAATTTCAAACTTAGGACTTTTATTAGTAATTGATAAATTCAAAAGAATTTAGTATATAATTAATGAGCTACTGACTCACAATCGTTTTATTCATTGCCTAAAAAATTAGAATTTCTAATTTTTCTCAATTGCCTTGAAATCACCAGAGAGCTGAATCACCACTATACAGTACTAAAAACTGAAGAAGCAGCTTGCGCTGAAATGGCCTCCTACAGAGCGTTTGAGCTCCTCACCAATTTCAAATTCAATTTTCTGTTAACAGTTGATAGGCTCGGGATTCAAATAAATACATTGGAAGTTTCAAAATAAATACGAATCAGATCATTTTTTCAAATTCTATATTTATAATAAAATAAATACGTCACTCATCGATCCTCTTACCTCCTTAATTGAGCTGATATTGGAATTTTCTGTAGTAACGGCTGCTGGTGCTGAGCCGCCGGCCGAGATTCATATAAAACATTACCGGCTTTAGCTAAACTGCTGTAAGTAGTGGGAGCATTTGATCTCCTTTTGCTTGACGAGCTCTGCGAGCTGTCTGAATGCTGAATTTTGCTATTAACTTTATAGGTTTTCTTTAACTCATGGGATTTCAGGTACGAGTTCGCTGCTCTTCTTTCCTGTGACAGAGAGCGCGCCGCGCCTTTGAAGCTTCCTCTATCTGAGAGTAGAGCTTGGAGATTATGGCTCGTGTTTTCCTTGTTCCAATCGTGAACGTCGTGATTGCTGTTTGTACGAGCGGACAAGAGCGCAGCAAGACTAGTTGAGGGAGTTTCTTTGGGAAGGAAGCCTGGTTTGATAGTACAGCTGTTGAGTTCGATGTTTTCTTTAGATTTCTTTACTGAGCTTGATTTCGAGGTTTTGCTCGTGGTTCGCTCTTCGAGAGGAGCTTCATGCTGTTTGTTGAGATTACCGCGGGTAATTCGCTCCCGCTGTGTGGAAGATATCGTTGAATGGTCTCCAGTGTGTTGTGCAGACTCTGGAGGTAGAGCGTCCTTTTTGATAATAACTAAGTTATCATCCTCGTTTGTAGCAAAGATGAGGTTTTGTCGTGCCTTTAATGAATTAAGCAGTGACTGATGGCTGAGTCGTAATGCTTGATGCTGAGAAGAAACCTCGCATTTCTCGTTGCTATCAGCTTTGTTGGCGGAATCAGTCCTCTTCGTATCTGTCGCTGTGATTTTTGTGGGTTCTTTAACCTCTCTAGGTCCAGTTTCTGTAGCTGAAGCAGTTAGGTTGGTAATGTTTACAACTACGGCTTTAGGAGGCTTTGTGGTTCTGTTTTCAGAGGTTTGGCCCTGGTTCGCAACGATTTTGTTTTCTTTGAGTATAGAGTCCTTGATCAAAGCTGGTTTTTGAGTACCTTGGACCTTTTTTGGAGGAAAAGCCTGTTGAGTGGAATAATTTTCACTATAAGAATTCTTAGCATACACGTTTTCTTTGTCCTCGTGAGATAAATCCCTCATCCGCGCTGCTTTAGGAGGTTTCTGATTGTTGTTCAGAGAGTCCTCTCTGTATCTCTCTTTGAAATAAGTAGTTTTCATTTGCGAAATGAGACCTCCTTGAGTTATCTGTCTTAGATTGGATTCAATTATGCTCAATTTGCTGCTTTCAGTCAGCTCACTCTCTCCTTTGAACAAGGGCTTCGGAATCTTCGATGAAGAACTACTATTCTCCATCACTGGCGCTAATGCTACACGCTCAATCGAATTGTCAGCCGATTTCTTTTGGACTTGCTGCTCGAATTCCGCTATCTCCTTCAAGCGGTCAGCAACAGCTTTTCTCACCTCTGAGAATTTTGCTTGGAAGTGTGAAGGGTCATGAGTTTGTCTAAAGGATTCGGAATCTCGATATTTCAAGGCTGAATTAGTTGGTCTGCTGACGTCATTCTTTAAGCCACTACGTTCGAAGGAAAAGTTTTGTTTCTGGCTACTGCCGCCCTTCAACTTCTCCGAGCTGTAAATAGACTGCTTATAAGCCGACGGAGACTTTGAATCATTGAGCGGTTTCTGATTTGAATTCTCGGTGTAGTGTCTAAACTCTCCTCCCGGCGATAACTTTTGGTCGCTGTTGCCAGCAATATGATGAAAATCTATTCCGCGTGTCTGAGAGCATGTGGTCTCATCTGCTTTATGTGACGTTTGATAGTCAAGAAGCCTTCCATAAATTGAAAAGTTTTTAGATGAGTCATCTTTAGGGATCGGGCTGCCAAATTGATTCGAATCTCTCAATAAATCGAGATCTCCAGGATGAATTTCCTCGCTCTTTTGATTAAATCTTAGTCCTGAGTTATCTAAGCTTTGTTCTCTGGGTCTAGTGAACTCGTTTCCCGAGAATTGATCATAGGAAATGACTTTTTGCTGATTTTAATGTTAGTGATTGAATGGAAATAGAGTAGAATTTATTTACTTTCTTTTCTTCAGTTTGATAAGCATTCTCTCTTTCCTCAGTAATAGTTATGACTTTTGAAGTTGGGAATGTCGGCTGAGTAGGCATTTTAATTTGATAATTTGGAAAGAGCGACTTACTTGAGAAGCAAAGTCTTGAAGTTTTGGTCGCTCTGTAGCTTCTGGCTGGTAGCTATAGTAGATAGAACTCACTTTTTCCTCTCGTTGCTATTGATACGAGTTAATCAGTTGTTATATACAGAGTAATTACATTATTTTTCATGTTCTCAGCCGCTATGCGCTCCTCAACGCACTTATAAAAACTCTGAACAGGAGCTTTATCAGTTCGAACGAACTGTGGTGTTACATCACTTTGATTGCAACTAACCGGTTTCCGAGCAACTTCTGACCGCGCGCTATACATTGGCTCTTCTGAAATCGAGTCCCGTCTTCCCCCACACACAGTCGCTTCATTTAATTGCAATTTTTCCATGGGAATGCCCTTGGAGAACCCAGATCCTTCTTGACTCTCCTCATTACAATGCAAGGTCTTTCTTCGCTCCAACACATCTACTGTCACAGAAGATTGGTCCGTGAGCGTCCGTTCAGCTTGCACCGAGTCCTTCGTATAACCTTCATAATCGCTTTCAACGGAATTTATCGTTTCTAAGTGAGCAAAGCATTGATTTTTCTTTCTTTGCTCGGCCAAGAGTCTGCCTATTCTTTCGAGTTCCATATTGCCGTTCGTGAGCAATGTACCCACAACGGAATCTTTTATTGTTGAATCTTCCAAAGGCTCCTTGGAAATCACGGACGTTCGACTACTGGCGACGTTTTGGATGTTAATTTCTGAAAAGGAGTTGGTAACGGAGGATTTTTGGATGATCCGGTAATTTTTGTAGGCGTTATATGTGTTTTGAGCATCTGTGTTTAGAGCTAAGCCTTTCCGATTCAGAGTTCGCTCGTTGAATTCAGGGCTCAGACAAAATTCTCTTTGGGTGGGTGAGGCCATCTCCATAGTCAGGTCTCTGCTATCCTGAAACTCTTCGTGAGTGACGAATTGGTTAGGTTTCATGCAATTCAATTGATTTGGGAAATTTTTTACTATGTTAACGGTACCTTTTTTGAATTTATCACTCAGATTTTTAATTTTGCTGTTATTTATCAGATTCTCAGCGAACTTTCAACAATGAACGTTTCATTCTGTGAGCAGGTAGGTTTTTATTAGTCAGGATTTCAAAAATAAAGAGAGGAAATTTTCAAAACGGGTTCTAGTATTGAGATGACTTTCCTTTTTTATTTGTTGTTTAGAAGGGACACATAATAAAACAAGTTTTCATTGAGCTTATTGTTCGTTAAAGTTACTTTATTAGTACTAGTTTGAGTAGCTTTTGAGAGAGAATACTCGTATTCAAATCAAACTTCTGTCTGAATAAAAAATTTACTCTACAATCAGTTTTAGTCTGCCAGGAATATCTTATATTGATGAGGATACTCTCACTGATGAAAATCACAGAATATGAATCTGTATTGCTGCCTAGCTCCATCTCATTAAGTTTTTATCATTTCTTATAGATAGAGCTGAATCGCAAAGGTGTTTAAATGAGATTTGAAACTAAAATCAAAATCTATTTAAATTGCATATTAGTTAATTCCAAATAACCTAAAAAAATCAAATTTTAGACCAAATGTTTCTGGACTGCAGCAGCAAACGCATCCACGTCCCAACAACTACCGAAAACGATATCGTTTTCCCTTTCAAGCCTCTCCAAATCAAATTCAGCGTCGACAAGAAGGATCTAGAGTACGCCAAACCAAAACTCCAAGAAACTGATATCATGTCAAGCCTGGAAAAAATCGAGGAATCCTGCAACAAGTTCTCTGAGCTGAAGAAATACCGCCTTCTCTTTTTCTTCTCGCTCGGACTAACCTGCTTCCTGGGTTTGATCGTGATTCTCTTAGTAAATAAAGGAACACGATCAACCAACGAACATAGTGACACTGCGCTTATGGAACTTAAGAATGGATGGTTCATATCCGCGCTTGTACTCTCAGGGATCGCGTTTTTCCAAAACGGGATCGTGACGCTTATCCTCACCCTCAAAGTTAAAAATACGAGATCGATGTACGAGGAAAAGCTGTACACTGTGACTAGTCAAATGAACGAAGAGCTCAAGGCTCAAGGAATTCGCTGGAAGGTTGGGAAGTATATGAGATGGGTGGAAATCAGCTTAGATTACAAGAAGAAAGATAAAATGAAACAGCTTAAACCAGACGATGCGATTGTGAATATTGACATCCACCCTGAGGTGAATGTCCAGGATAATAGACAATAGTCAGTGTGTTTTTTCGTTTGAAATAAGAAATATTGTTTGAATTTATTGTTCATACTACGCGAAGTAAAAAAATTCATAAGTTTTATGGCAAAACGTGCCTTTATCTTTTGTTTTTCGATCTCTTTGGCTCCTAAGGATATTTATGTTTTTGAAATCATATATTGTCGTTGTCTTATCGAATATAATATGCTTGATAAATAACTTTTAATCGCTTGAAATCTCTTAACTATATTCTCATCTAATTAACAAGTTAAGACAGACCTTGGAATGATCAAACAACAAGAAATAGCTGCTTATTTACTCCTTTCACAGGAAAGTCCTTATTACTTAGAGGAAACAGAAGGTTGAGTCATTGAAGCAGCTAATTAAATAACCAAACCAAACATAATTATGAAAGCAACTATGCAGATTAAACATGCTCGCAGTTGACAGAAAATTAAACACTAAAAAAATAAACGAGTGAAATTTGTATCAAATGAATACAAAATTAATCTAGTCTTAAATTCTTTGAATCGTAGTTGCTTTTCCAAAATAATTCTTTAGGAAATCTTTCCACATTTTCCTATGCCGCTCAGGATTTATCACCACAATGATTGACTTATGCATCATTTGGTTGATTATCACCTGCGGATTTAAAGCCTCCAGCCAGTTATTGTAGTACAGCGGCTTTTTCTTCACCCATTCTTGAGTGCTCTTAATCCTCCGGCTATATTCTTCTATCTTTGACTTCGCCTCGCTGAGACACATTCCTTTTGCCAATGCAAACATAACCGCGATTTCTTCATTCCTTATGATAAATCTCCAACACTCGTCAACTGAGCAGCATAAAACCGCGATACTATTGGCTATCGCTTGCTGTTTCTTCGCAACTTCTGGATCTATTATAAAAACATTACAATACGTTTTTCCTTGCAATTTATTACCAGGATGGTGATATTTCTCTAATGCTAGCCGAATCGCAGTGATTTTGTCACTAAGCAATCGATAGTCAGGTGGATTTGAAAACACAACCAAGGTTGTCTTTTGGTTTCCCAGTAAGCATGTTTTTATCTTGATTTTGTTAGCTTCAAGAGGTCCAACGACTGCTTTGAGAAGCTTTACAAATGAAAATACTGTTCCGGTCGTTTTCTAATTCATAAAAACATTATTAGCAAAAATACAAGGAGGTTTGAAGCAACCTGTCTGATCATTTCTCGCCTTACATCTTCTATATCTTCTTCCCGATTGTTTCTTGTTTTTTTGCTGTCTAGATATCGAATTATTGTTTTCCAAGCAATATTTAAAGTAAATTAGGTACTGCCGATATTGTAGATTGAAGTTAAGATGATATTGATCAACGCCTCAACCAGCAGAGTTGATAAGTTGATAGGAGCTCCGCTCGAGAGGAGACTCCAGCGCGTAGCTGGGAAAACCGATATTTCAAATACTTGATAAAGGAAGAAGTGTAGAGCCGGAGCAAAAGGTATTATAACCAAGGCGGAGCCGAGGCAGTTGCAAAAAGCTGAGAGATCCAAGAAAATCGTCATCAGAAAGAGATGGAACACTCCTCTCGTCGTCAGCAGCGACAGCGTCCTTGAATATGAGGTTAGGATTCAGTTTCTGGCTCATTATTTACATAAAGCAAGACGACGCGAGCATTTCCCCGGACAGCCAGTACATCAGCACATATATCGCGCTGGTCTAGAGAACGAAAACAATGGAATCCTGAATGAAATCGGAAATCCGTTTACCTTGATAATTTTCCAGCAGATGTAGGTAAACCCGGTCAGGTGCATCGGGAGAATGCTTATATTCCAGAACTACAGTCCATTAAAGCGGTTTTCAAAAGAATTTGTTTACCATGAGGACAGATTCCATTTTGATCCCAGTTAGATAGTACTTTATAGCCAGAGTTTTGTAAGTCAATGCGAGGAGATAGGCAAATTCGATGAGTCCGCAGACGTACTCCATGAACTTAAACGTTTCATCTATAGCATTCAAGGGTTAATAAGGATATAGTGAAAGGTAAAATACATCTGCTTATTTGAAAAAATATCCAGATACACCCGAGGCAGAAATACTCAAAGTACTTCCAAAGTTCCTCGCGACTGACATGAAATCTTGTCATTGTGATCGCTGTTTGAAGCGACACGGTAGAGGGCGCATAAAACTCTTTCATTTTGATAGGATTGTTCATTAAGAATATTTAATTTAATTAATGACTTCCAGGTTAGTTTTTCTCCCATAAAATATAAGGACATTCAGGGAAAAAATTCTCAGGGAGTTTCTCATGGCAAAGGGTGGCTGAATGTAAGCTATTCATAGCAGAATTGTATTGAGGATGCAATATCTCTGCACTTTGAGAAGGGAATGTCAAATTCAATTAGTTCTTAATAACGGCTTCTTGAGGATTTTTCGATCAAGTTCGAAGTACAAACACCTTTCAATATTTTGTTATACAATAAAAGGGTGCTCTTGAGTAATCCTGGACTAATCCCAACACTAAATACATCGGATAGGTTGGAAATGAAGGATGCCTTGGAGGATTACGCGAAATTAGGTTAGAATATACTAAAGGTGATGGCGATTCGAGAGTTAAGACTCTTGGGAGAGTGATTCTAAATACATATTTTGTGAATTTTAATTAAGAGAGAGTTCAAAAACGAAAAAACTCTCTTAGGGAATGATTGACCAATATGTGACCGAGGCCAGAAAATGACTGTCTTACCTGCATTTGTTTTGCTCTTAGTCTACTGACCACGAACGGCTCAAATTAGATTGAGAATTGCTCGATGTATGCACTATCATCAAGTTTCATTATATATGTTTATTTTTTTTTACTTAGTAAACAATAGCACTTTTGAATGTAGTGTATGGCTCTCATAATTCTGTGAAAAGAAAAACTGGAGTTTAAAGAGAAATTTTCATACATTTATTCAGACAGGTCTTTAGAAAAATAGAAAAACTTCAAATTGGGTGTTGGGATGCAAATTAACTACAATTGTTAAGATTGAGATTATTATAATGAATTTTTATTTTCAAAAATTTTTTGTGTAAATACATTCAAAGTAAATTTTTTAGTTTCTTTGCTCCCATTTTCCCAATAATAGCATGGTTAAAAAGAAACTTGGTATTTGACAAGAAACAAAAAAAGCAACAAAAAAAAATAATCTGATAATTAAAACATTTTTGAAAATTGTAAAGGTATTTTGGATTTCTCAGTTGATTTGTTCTATCAGAGAGTAATGTGTAAAATGGATTTCTTCGATAGTAGAAGGTAAGGATAAGGACTGAACTCGGGATTTTCTATATAAGATCAAAGGTTTACGGAACAATATTTTCACTTTGAGTTGGATGACTTTTGAAGTAATATTAATGGTTTAGGTATAACACACCAAAAGTTATCTACAAATCAAATATTTCAGTTTTTCTCTTTGCTAAAATAACTTAAAATACTTCTTTTCTGTAGAAACATCTCTCCTTGTATGCATTACTAGCTAAAAGTAATTTTTCGTTTTTATTCCTAGACTTAATTAAATCACATCAGAGCAGTAATTACTTACCTATCAAATTGTAATAATACTTTGTCAGAGTATTTCGTACCCTAATAATCAGGAAAGATATTCTCAAACTCGCCATCTTACAGAAAACTATGAAAATATTCCCAATGATATTTAAAAAATGCATTGTTCGTCATTACTAGATACTAATAATTCACAAAGAGTGGGAGGAAGAGAGAGCCGTGAGACTCTGTTAACCCCATATGAAGAGTGAAATTCAATGTAAATAATATGAATTTAAATGGAATATACTTACAGTCAACTCTTTTGCTAATCTGTCTATCAGATTATACTCTAATCTCTTTTCGCATACATCTATTAGCACTTCTATTTTAAATGACTCTGACCAGAGTTGAATAGACTCATCTTAGAGTTTCCATGAGATGATGACACTTTAGAGGACTCCGCTCCCGAGGATTTGGCTCTTGAGTGACCCGCTTCATTAGAATCATTCTAGAAACAAAGACCAAAACAAAGTTATCTAAGCTGCCAAAAAATGTAAGCTTCATCACCTGATACGCTAAGGCTGAATACAGATCTTCGTTTTTGTCAGTCCAGCAACATTTCACGATAAGCACTACCGGCAAAAAATACGTTGAAAGGATATAAAATGCCCAGAATAGCGCTTGTGCCACGCCGTTTAACGCCGGAATGAGCCCACAGCCAGGTTGGAAAATTATATGATAGGTGTAAATGGCAATGTTAATCAGCTCCGAAAGAATTATCACTATCCCAAGCAGCCTAGTTCAGTTAGTAAGTTCAACCCAAAGCTTCGAATTAATCACTTTAAAATTCTCGAGTCTCTCAAAACAACATGCCTCGTGAGTCTGTCCTGAGCAAATAGATTATCGTCTCTTAGCAGTTTCCTCCTCAAATAAATTCCTAATAACACATAAATAGGCCTCACTATCACCATGTAATATTCACCTACGAATAGGAATGCAACAAATGAGACGCTGAAGGTCAATTCTGTCGTAAGGATCAACCGATCGTTCATTTCTAAGAAACGTTAGTGAGACAAAATAACATAAAAAATACCTGGGCAAAAATTTTCCTTTGGATTCGGAGTCTTGGCCACTGAATAAATGAGCGTTCCTGCTCCTAACAGACAGTACAACCCAATGAAAATCTTGGCGCTTGAGAGCATAAGCATTTAGAATGGGAGTAGCTTACCAAACAAACACTGATGCTTTGCTATTGAGGATTTTGGCTTTCCGGTTCAGGGTGTATAATACGTATATATAAGTGAGGTATTTGAAGGATGCGGCCAAAAAATCAATTAATAGTATCTGAACAAATGACACAGCGATCAAATAGCCTTGGATTAGATTATAAAGTGTTTTAGGAAAGGTTTCATTGCCTATGTTGGCGATGCACAGAAGGTAGTAGATAATCTGCCTCTTTTTAAAGGTTTTTTGGTAGTAGCGATAGAGTTGCACCATCTCCCAAACGATAGGCACGAACAGTAGAAATAAAAGTGCGGTTACAGCCCTTAACCTAGGAAAAAGGTTGATATTTTGCTAGAAACTGGAGAAATTAACGCACGTATTGCAACCAACTGTGGTATCTGTGTTTATTTCATCATCACTTGCTTGGACTTGAATGCATGTGATAAAAAAGACGCCTCGAGCACGATTTGCAAACAGGAAATTATCCATATCAATTTCTTACAATTATTTTTATCGTTCCTGAGGCCAATTCCAAAAAGATTTCGCATTTCAAGTATTCTTAAGCCGAAGAATGATAATTTCAAACTAACAACAGTGCCGAGGGCAGCTGAAGCCATTAGCAAAGGAAAACGATATTATCTCTGCTATACTTTTTTCAGATGATTGAAGCAAGCATTCGGTTACTACATCTGCGACCTTAAAGCCCTATTGGTAATGTGTATAATGGTTAGCTAACTATTTATTTTCAAGGGATTCTCTATAATTAGCAGGTGTATGCTCAGCATTAGCAAAAAAAAAACATGAGGTTACAAACAAATCCACAAAAAAACTGCTTTTATAAAACAGAAATTTATCTATGTATCAACGAATTTTGAGATGCGAAAAAAAAAAACTCTAATGTTAAATGCTTATCCTCTTTGCGAGATTATGATGAGATTGTGAGTAAAATACTGAGTTCAAAATTGAAAATTTCTTCCATCGTAAAGAAACCATTCCTCTACTCCACCCCTTCAAGGTAGCTACAATTTCGAGGCTGTAGGTCTTCTTTCGAATTCCTATTTCCCATAAATTGTTAGAAAACATGTTATTGAAATAGAATTACATGCTCCTTGAGGAGTATATCAAAGTAAGCAACACTCTCTGGCTGTTTCGCTACTGAGCCCTTCTCATTTGACCGACTTAGACTTTCTTCAAGCCGAAACGCCGCAGACTCGCGTCGAATGGTTCCTTCAATCGAAACTGGGGGTTCTCTTCTGGAAAACTCAATATTATAGCGGAATGTATCGAATGGGAGCGGAGAAGTTTTAAACTCTGTAACCGTCTGTCGAGGCTTTTGCGCAGAGTTATTCAAAGAATCTGGGTTGAAAGAATTTTTGATGATGCACTCATCCAACTCGAACTGATCATTTGGACTCTTGATACCACTACCCAAAGTTTCGATATTGACCTTTGTTTGCTGGTTGTCAGAAATCGAAGTGTTGAGATTATGCAGCAGGTTCGATTGGCCTAAACACGACGTTTCTGAATTGTGGCGACCTATCGTGTACGATTTCTCAACCAATTTCGGTGCTCTCACAATCGGTGATAGCTCTAACATCACGCATAATTTATTGATCTCATTGACCGTGGCCTCAGCCTAATAAATAAAATGAGAATGGGATTATCTCAATGAGGGAATACGTTGGAAAAATCTTTAAATTGAATGCATCCATCCTCCGTCCTTCGCTTTATCATCGTGAAAAATTCAGCCAGAGCTGTGTTTTGCTCAGCCAGCTTTTTGTTTTGGGCTGCAAGCATTTCATTTTCTCGCTTTAACGCGTTTTGCTCGATTAGCTTTTGCTGTGGAGGGTAATTCATATAAGAAGACATTGAATGATTTTAAGGGTACGTTAAGTTCTTCCTTGAGAGCTTGTTCACTAAATTTGAGGAGATCGACCTCGACTCTGAGTCCAAGTATCTCTTTTACTTCATTTGCGTGGACCTTTTGCATTTTCGCCGCAGTCTCGCTGTCCATGCTCTCGCACATGCTCTTAGTTTTCTCATTTTTCTTGGATTTGTCCGGTTTCTCCCAATCAGCTGTCGAAAGCCTTGGCTGATAACTCATTCGTACTTTTTCTGTCTCTTGGTTCCCTCGTGATCCACCAAATAGTCCAGATTCATCGAGCCCTTCGAGTTGCCCCGCGAAGAGCTCGCTCAGCACCTGACTTCCATTCATAGGATTTTGTGAATCCTTCTTCGAATCGGCTCTTGACCGTGGTTTTTTATTTTCTATTCTGCAAGAATTTTCTTGGTCGTCTCTATCCACCCTACTATTGTGATCAATAAAATGAAGAGTCATCACCCAATTTTTTACCTTTTGCATGAGTAACGTTCCGAACTCCTATTAAGATTGACAGTGTGTCTCGATTTTACCATTGTGCCATTCAATCGTGCCTCTTTCAGTTTCCTTGGAAGGTCCATCAATCGCATTTTCTTACAAAAAGAGCAAATTAGGTCTTTCCATCATGATAGTTTAGATACCACCACTTTTTTATTAAGAGCGGGTAAGAGTCCCTCAGGAGGGAGTTTATTGAACGGATCTGTGAGTTGACCGCTGAGGACTGAATCCAGGAGCATCATCGCATAGAGATTTCGATCATGTTTGAATGGGATGTTCAGGTTGTGCTGGCAGAGCTTTCTGGCCCATTGTTCGGCTTTATTGCGTTCGAGTTTATCGAGGTTGCAGTGGAACTTCTCAACCTCGATCATAATGCCAGTAAATTGCTCGTCGAGTTTAAGCGATGGGTCCTTAAGTCGCTGCAGTGAGTAGTTGATAATAGTCGCCTTCATTTTATCCTAAATTTCTGTTGTGAGAGTAAATTGAGGAAATTTTCAATGAATAACAACTAATTTTTATTCGCAAACTTATCTAATTAATCCGCTGAAAAAAATTGATTGATACTTGCTCTGAGGGCTACCCTCAAGCGCCATGCCCTTGAAATCGTGTAATTTCTAATTATTTAGCAGGAACACCCATTATCCTATGGTTTACGCTCTGAGCTATTTAATTGTAAATGTAATGAATTCATAAATCACCTCAAATCCATTGAAGATTCATTGAGATTTTAATTTGTTGATCACGAGTTTCGCTGCTTCTAATCCAGTATTGATCGCGCCGCTCACAGTCTGCGAGTACCCCGTTGTATCTAGGTGCTCTCCAGCAAAGAAGACTTTATTATCCAAAGGAGCTTTAAGCTCATCGCGAACTTTGTTATTACACCCTTTGCAAGGATAACTATAGAGCCCTCGGATATATTCATTTGCTCCCCAGTCAGCAAAGAAATGGTCTTCATAGGCCTGCTTAATAAAAGTTTCTCCCAACGGCGCTGAGAGTGTTTCCAGAATCAAAGTCTTCTGCTCCTCTTTCGACTGCTTCCCGAACAGCGTGCTTTCAGGTCCAACCAAAAATCCAATCAGGAGCTTATTTTCTCCCTTTCCGACGTTTTTCCCAGGAGTCACCCATATTTTGATCAGTCCTATCGTGAAAAACCCGTCGATTTCGTCCGAAACACTCTTTTTAAGTCTCACGAAAATCTTGCCGCCAGATCCCATATCCATTTTTTCAAGTGCCTTTAGCTTTCGCTCAGGCAAAGGCGGATTGAATTGAATCAGTCCTTTTTTCATTATCGACAGCGGGACTGCGACGATCAAGGCATTTCCTTGGTAGCATTGTCCGCTTTTATCCTCTAATTTAATAATATCCTCCTCCTCATAACAGACCTTCACAATCGGCGTATTGAGCTTAACGAACGGATACACATCTTTAAATCTCTGGCTCAGCAGCTCAGATTGAGTCCACGGCGGAACAATGTCAATATCACAATCATTATCATCATCCTCTTCGTCGTAAGCATCATCGCAGTAGCTCTCCTTAACTGACCGAATTGAAAAATTGTCCCACGTGCATCCGAACTCTTGAGCCAGGAGCTGGTATAAGAACCAAGCGCGCTCCGGCACCTTCGCTTTGGTCTTGACATACTCTTCTAAAGTGAGGTCTTCGTCTTCTTTGAGTTTTATTGAAAGATAACCTTCTTCATCAAAAAATTTTAGAGCGTTTTTAAAGTCTTTGCCTTCCTTGTAAAGTTTCTCTTCGAGAATGAGTTTTTTATCGTAACAAATAAAGTAACTCTGCTCCTCTTCTGGGACCATCTTGACCTTGAACTCTTTCGCTATTTGGAGATTTGTGGATTTTGTCCCATGAATATGCTGCGCTCCGAGATCAAGTGGGTAGTCGACAAACCCAGTGAGTTGTTTGATTCTTCCTCCGATATAGTCTTGTGCTTCCAGAATCTTGAAGTTAACGTCGTTTCGTAATAGTTCCTCTCCAGCTTGGAGTCCAGCTGCACCTGCACCGATAATCAAAACTTTTCGATCGCTTTCCATTTGATCTCGCTATATTTGGAGAAAAGATTAATTCAAATGTTAGAGAATCTAATAAATAATAAGTGCCTCGAAGTTTGTGATTCTGTAAAATTTTTCGATTATCAACGTCAGAAAAAGTAGTAATAAAGAAATAGAAGAGCAGTACTTACATGTAAAGTTCATTGATAAAATTAGGAGTTTCTAAACTTTTATTGCTAGACTGGCAATTTTTTGACAATATTCATTAGGAATAACTGGATTCAGTACAGGTACCAAGTGGAAGTTACCGCTATTCGTTAAAGGAAATTATTAAAACCTCTCAGTTTTGGCTCAAGAGGTTTGTGATGAATTAGGCTGATTTATATATTCTTAGACCATAGTCGTGTTTGAGCTACCCTTCTACCAACGTATTTCATAGAAACCTTATGAATTTTAAATTTTTTTCTAATAACGCTTGGAGAATTAATGCTATCTTCCTTGAGAGTTTGCTCACGTTGCAAATATTCTCGAGCATTCCGACTATAAACTTCAAGATAAATCAGCTCCGGCAGTTGCGATCCTTTGCTTTAATCTTACAAACCTATTTGAAAATACTTATTCTGACGAATAATTCTTCTTTGATCTCAACTGATTGATTTTTTTTTTTAATTGCGAAAAATCGAGTCACAGTTTTCAGTTCAAAACTCAGACTTTCAAACTCTACAATAATTAATTAAACTAAAGAGTGAACTAACAGAAACCGCCTAATTACAGTTATGCCTGACGAAAGAAACTCCTCCATTGGTTTTGAAGTCTCTGACAATGAGATTAGAATGCTTGGACTCAAAGGCATAACCAATGAAAATCGGACAAAGCAAAAAAGACTCGCTTCGTACATTTTAGCAGAGCAATCTAAATTAAAAAAGGACAGAACTAACTAGATTCTACCTCGAGAGACCTGAATACTGCCGAACTAATGTAAACGAACGACAGTACACAAGCTCGGAATAAAGTTACTCCCGTTACTTCCCATTTACTTTGATTTTTTGAATAATTTACTCATTTCAACCCTATTTCATCGAGGGTAAGGCTCATTCGCGCTCTCGATCAATAGGGAAGGCTTGGAAAACCCAGGTGCCTTCATTTAAACTTTTAAACCGTGACTGTAGATACTTGCTTGTTCATATTATATTATATATATTTAGCTCATATATATAGGCTCATATATACATAATGGAAGAATTGTTTGTAATGGACATTCTAAATGACTGCCCAACTCCCGAAATAAATACTTAATATTGTCTTACTTTAACGAGAAGCTTGAGAAGCACATCGCAATAATTTAGATTTTACACGGGATAGGTCTCAAGACTTTCTTGCTAACTCAAAGCATTGCCGTTTTCTTTTTCTTTCGCACAAAAGCTTATTGTTGTCAGATATGATCACAGATACTACAGCAATGAATGTGGAATAATCAAATTCCGTTCAGAAACAAGATGAGCACCTCAACACACGAGAGGAAGCAAAGCTAAGGAACCTCTCAGGTCGAGAACTTCTTGAGCCTGAGTGTTTATTATTTTTCAAATAGTCAGGAAGAGGCACTGCAGAGTATGATTTAATATCGTTTAACGTGAGTCGGAATATCTGATCTCGTTATTTTCATCAGAATTAGGGTTTGGACTTAACTACATTGATACCATAGTTTTTGATAATTTACGCCTCATTTAAAACAAAAACTCAAAATTTCAGATTTTTCTTATGGAACCTCCAGTCAGTCTGTCAACCCTAATTAAAACCAGCGCACACAACCCAGTCAAAACCACAAAGGCCACCACCATTAAGCGAAAAACTCCTCAAGAGATCCAGGAACTCTATGCTAAATTGAAAAATACAGGTCCTAGCTATCACACATTTACAAAGCATCCTCACGCAAACCAAGACACTGAGATGGAAGAAGAGAAGGGGGAACCTCTCAAAGAATTTCAATTCCAAAGCAAGCCTCTACAAGACCTTTCAGCGATCGACTGGAATAAGATCACAGCGCTCTCATACAGCGATAGTGGAACTTCGGGCGTCTATTTCGCTCAGTTAGAAGACAACATAGCGTTTGTGATGAAAGGGTCTCCAGACACAGCTGTCGAGTACTTCTCGAGCCTGCTCTTACAGAAACTGAACGTTGAAGCCCCAAAGATCCGAGTGTTGACCTGGAGCGAGCCTGAGTTCGAAGACATGATAGAAATCCTCAATAAAAAGACTAAATCCAACTATATCCTCAACGTGAAGATCAATAACAGCTTCAATCGCCCTCATATTATGATAATGGAGTACAAGCCAATACTTTGCGTTGGACGGCTCGGGGCGGAAAGAGCTGGCATCGCATTGGATCCAACGAAACCTGAGGGTCAGGAGCGATTAATGAGCTTAGGCATGATGCTTGGCGTGGATGCTTTTTTGAATAACGTCGATAGAATCCCTTTTATGCCGGACTGGAAAAACGACGGCGCCATCGAAAACATCGTTATCGCTGTGAACAGCAATGAGGATAAGAAAGCCTGGGAAAGGCTCGATAACCTTGGGATTAAGTATGGTGGGTTCGTTGCCTTGGATACTCGGCCATTCCTAATTAACACTTCTTCAGCAATGGGAAAAAAGAACGCTGAAACTTATAAAAGTAATTACAGACTTGTCCTCCAGTCGATCTTTGAGCAAATTGTTCAGGTTAGAGATAAGGAAATTGATGTGAAGAGCCTTGATTGCCCGAGGCTGGCTGTTGCTTCTAAAATCTCAAAGTTTATCCAGGAATATACCCTATATGACGTTCAAACTGAAGGAGAATTTCAAATTCTCAAAGGAATGGCGCGTTGCTTCAAGCAGATTTCCTCAGTGGAATCTAGCGACATCCAAGCGATTCATGAAGCTGTAGGAAAGGCACCTAAAGGGGATTGGATGAATATCTGGAAGGAAAATTATGAGAGTCTGAACATGGAGTTCCTGCTGGAGTTGCTGGAGATTACAAAGGAGTGCTGTGCGAAATACAAGGGGGTGATCGAATGGGTTGAAATGAGTGGCAATGAAGAACACATATCGGAGTCGAAATGAAATAATTTCGAGTCTGATATTACGGGATCGTAAGTGCCTTTGCTCAAAAGGCGCGGTGTGTCCTGTAGCCTTAATAAATAAGTAATAACTAATAATATCGTTAATGTTCAAGAGATCATTCCTTTGATTGAGACTAGTGATAGAATTTGTCAAGGGATTCGCCAGAAATATGAGACTAAGAAAAAGATTCTAATCTAAATCTCAAATTAACATATCTGTTTACTATTAGCCAATTGCGCTAATTAACGGGGTCAGAAAGTGGTATTTAGCAAGGCTGCTACCTGGCTGCCATGGAAAATTAGAAAATGAAGTTTGCAGGTATTAAATAGTAAGGAGTTGAAGTAATCTTACTCGTTATGGATTGAGGATGAGTGTTGTTGATTTAGAGCCTGTGGTTGTGGGTGTGTTGAAAATATTATGGGGTAGGGCATACCATGTTGCTCAATAGTGTGCTGTGATAGATTTTGCAATTGCTAGGGTTCTGCTCAGCGAGTATGTTTTCGCAATTGTCATTGAAAAAAGTAGATTCGACTTTCACAGAATTTAACTAAAAGAAAAGTTGAGGTATATATTTGTATACTGCCTAAGGATCCGAGTGCAGGATTTCATAGTCACAAACGTGGGTAAGCAATCAATAGATATATATAGATATAGTTTTAAAAGATTAGTGAGAAATGGTAACTTGGGGATGATGTCATACAATTATTTTTCTTTTTTGGAACCAAAAATATATTTTTCACATTCCTAGAGAAAAAGGAAATAACAAATTTTGTATATAAAAGCTAATGAATGCGCATGTAGAGGGAAAAGATTAGGTTATCCACATAGAATCCCAAGGTGAGGAGTAAGTGTATCAAGTTTGAGATTTAAGTCTCGATGAGTAGTCTCTTTGAAAAACTCACTTGAAAAATTCTCAATTTGTCAACTAAGATCCAAGTCAATGTGGCAGCCTCTCTGGAATTACGATCCCGAGTTACTTATTTAGGAAAATTTGTTTTCACTTTGAATAATATCAATAAGAACTTTTAGGGATATTCAAGTCCTGTGCGATGTAAATAACCTATCCAACAAAAGAAAATCCTAATCGCAAACTACCAGCGACACTAACTACAAGGAAACCCATAATTATCATAACGAGAGCAGTTTTGGTCACTTTGTTTCGATATTCAACCAATTCTTGCATCAATGAAATATTTCTCACGAGCTCTTTTTTGAAATCTCGAACCCAGCAGTCAAAACTCCTTAGCCACTACTCCATTCCTTCAACTAATAGCCCATAAAATTAACTTTCTCTTCCTTTTTATTATTCAAGTTAATGAGATTTCATGCAAAGAGGTAAAAATGTGCAGATTCACAGCGCAACACAAACTTATCATTCTTATTCCACTGATGAAAAACTAAGATACTAAAATGAACTTGATTCTCCGTCTCTTTGCTAGAAATTTTCTGAAATCGTCTATTCGTCGTCTTCACCACCCTAAGAACAGAGTATAAGCAAATCATCAAGTCAATCATTATTACCTTTCCCTTCTTTGCCTTCGCGTGCTTTCTGGCAGTTCTTCCAGGCTTGTTGCCTTCAACAAGGGAAGAGTTGAATGCGCGATCAATGGCCTTTTCACTGGCGATTCTGACCATGAATGATGGGGAGTCAACCAATTGTCTGCCAACTCTGATGTGTCTGTGTCTGATGACGACTCTAGCGTGGTGAATGGATTGAGCGAAGTTGCTCTTCAAGACAACAGTTTGAAGTCTTCTCTCCAAGAATCTGTTGATGGTGAGACCCAAGACGTAATCCAATTTGTTTTCAGATTCATTCAAGACACCCATCTTATAAAGTTTCTTCATGAGGGCGCTACCTTCGAAAACTCTTTTTGGGTCCTTTTCATCGAGAGTAAGGAGCTCTCTGGCGGTCTTTCTGATCTTAGCCAGGGTAAGTCTGACTCTCCAGACCTCTCTCTTGTTCTTCAAACCGTATTTACCGATGAGCTTAAGTCTAGAGGGAAGGGAGAATGAATAAATGCCACTGCAATGCCGAATTCTTACTCTTCATCCAATCTTTCCTTCTCGAAAGGTCTTCTTGGAGTGTTAAATGTGGTTGAACCTGGTCATTGAGAAAGACGTTAGCAGTATATAAGCAAGGGACTTACGGTTGATATAGTTTTTTCCCATGGCTCCTCCTTTTTTAAGGTTTTTATATTCTCTTTAAAAGAATTTTGATTAATCCGGATTTGCCTTTAATAAATTACCTGTTTCACCTTTATCAATCCTTACGGCCAAAACTGGCATCAACCCTCTCTCTTTTAATACAAAAGACAAAGGGACCGATGCCAAGCGGGTAATTCTCACGAAATAACGTTGATTTCCTACTCATTTGACAGAATCCTACTTCAAATATGCTTAAGATGAGATTGAATTATTTTCATGTATATCATGAGTAAATCAAAACTTTTTTAGATGGCCAAATGAATGTTCTAGCTGAATAAAGGTATCCGCTATGACTTTGCTAGAAATTTTCATACGAATGAATGCATATTATAATATTTAGAAACGAAACTTAAAACATAATATTTGGAAATCTCTGTTAAGAATCATAATTAGATTCACTTAATTTCGGCAAATTCAAGCAGGATATTGCAATCTTGGAAGGCTCTCTTATTCAACAGGGTCTGCAAGTAATTAGGAAGCGCGAATTTTCTGTACTCGATGAGCAGAGGGTCAGTCTTTCTCACCATTGGTCCTAACGTTCCACGGTTAGGAAGTTCAGCTGGCAAGCTAGTCTTAATCTTCTTCGCGTATTCTTTCATCTACATTGCGACTCATTAGCATATGTTATAGCAGTCTGTTTACTTGAGAATGCAAGGTCTTGAAATCTGAATATCTCTTTGATGTCGCGTAGATTTTTTCATTGATTAAGTCCTTGATTTGGAACTCATAGAACTAAGCAATCAGGGTTAACCAGAGCTCTATGAAACCTAATTACTGTTGCGGTTTCACCAGCACCATTTCTTTGATCGTTCCAAGCACTGACGATTTCAACCTTATAGGCATTGTCTTCCTCAGAGAGTTTTCTGCCGACCTTTCGGTTAGCGTAGTCCGTGATGATAGCCTCTCCATTGATTCTAAGGAGCAGAAAATATTATGAGTCTGTTTTGTTTGGTCGAGGAAGGCTTACCTGTTTGGAGGAGAGACTTGTCGTTGCATGGACTCTTGGGAAGGGAAGGTGAGAAGCGATTGGGAGGTTTGAGCAAGAGGAGTAGTCTGCTCGATGCGAACGCAGAAATCTGGGTCTGCGAAGCTATGAGTGACCGGTTGTCTGCGTCTGTGGACAGTGTCGACTAGTCCGAGGTCCACTTCATCAACTTCTTCAACGATAGGCTTATCGCCGATTGGTTCGAGTGAGCTTTGGTCTTTTGGGATATCGTTGATGTTTAAGATCACGCTTGGCTGAAAAGTAAAATTTAAGCTTAAATTTAGGGTGATGAATGATACTCGGCTGCTGAAGTTGGGGAGGACATCATCAGATTTCAAGAATTCGTCAAGGTGAGTGGTATGGAGTCTCTTCTCAGAGATCCTCTTGAGGAGTTGAGTGAGCTGTTCTCTTCTCTCTGCGAGGGTCTTGGACTCGACGGATTCACTAAATAATTGAAAGTTACTGAGCAAAGGAAAATAGGTACGTTTTAGTTTTCTTCTCAGGGAAAGGAGGCAAAAGTGCGGTTGGGTAGTGCTTTCTAGTCTATGGAGGAGAAGAAGTTAATCGTCTGAGAGATTGTGGGCATAAGTACCTTTTGATAGAGCTTGTAGAACTCAGAGTAGCTTCTGCGAGTGTCCATGAGCTTGCCGTCCTTCTTGTATTTGATCACGTAAACCTAACGAAAATATCCAATGAACACTTCTTTCAAAATCTGGATTACGATGGTAGATTTTCCTTGCTTTTCCAAATGAACGAACTTTTCAATGTAGATTTCTTCAAATAGAGCAGATTCTTCCTTCTTCCTTCTTGGTCTTGCGTCGCTGTAGCCCTTTGGTCTCATAATGATAGTTTCCTCTTTGGTTGGCGAACTCTTCTTCTCTTCCTCTTCTTTCTCAAGCAAAGGCTTCGAAAGGTTTTCCGATAGAGAGCTTTGCTCGTCTTTCCTGTCGTACAGAGAATTAGGTGCAGTGCTGTTGATATCGGCCACAGTGCTTGAACGGCCCTTTTGTTTCTGCGAGAACGTAAGGAATTTATTCATGATCTCAGCTGAGGTTTCGAGATGCTCCTAAAATCAACGGTTATTTGCTGTGAAAAAGAGTGGGTATGAAAGTACGCTTTCGGTTCCGAATGAAGGAGTTTTGTAGCTATTTGCTCTGGTTCTGAGGTCCTTGTAAGGCACATACACCACAGAGAGCTTCTGTGTGTTGTCGGCTAGACTTCTCTTGGTTAACACGCTTTGGATAACTATTTGTGGATACTCGCTTTAATTAAGCCGTCAGAATTTTCATTACCGAGAAGAGCGAGGACAGTAACAAATGCAATGTTGACAATTTCAAGGGCACCGAGACTGGTTTCATGGACCTGAAAAACCAAGTTACTTTTCTGCAATGAAAATTTCAGTAGATTACAACGAGCAGCTCTGACACCATGACTCCGATGACCTGCGCAAAGAAAGAGACGATCCAAAATCCTCTCAGGTTTCCAGAAATATCTCCGAGTTTCTGATGTTCCATTGTGTACAAAACGAGCCCAATGATCCAATCCAAGGCACTAACACCCAACAACTAATAATTCATTACATTTCAAAATTACAAAGGAGACTAAGCAGTACTATCAGGTAAGGTGCATAGAGCAGCTCCGATTGACCTCTTTCATAGTGATGAGAAATATAAAGTGCCATCGAGACTGAAAAAAATCGATAAAATGAGAAATCTGAACTTTCTCAGGGGAATACTGAGCAATAATGAGACGATCGCCACCTGAGCGAGCAGTCTCAGCACATGGGCTGCGGCAGATGATGACTGAAAAGCCTCATAGCGATTGTTTTTCAAGTCTCTGTAAGATCTTTTTCCAAAATGAAACAGAGCAAAGGTGGGGATAGCAGCGCAGAGGATGTCAACTGCGCAAGGGACTGGGTTTTCAAACTAGCAGGAGGGTCAGGCATGATGGCAAGAGTGGTATGATTACATAAAAAGTGACTCCGAGGTAACTTCCAAAGTTCATTCCTCTTGAATTTTAATTTTCTTAATTGTACTCTGTGTTAGCGTTGTACCTGATTCCGTAGCCAGAACCAATGGAGTGGAATTATAGAATATTAAAATACACTAAATACCCCATTTGAATGATTTAGGAGTCACGGGATCAAGAGAAATGTCAATGGTTTGCATGAAGCTGAATTGTTAAGGACACCTTGGATCAAGGCTATTTTTGTGATTTTCGTTTGACTCAAGATGTCTGCGAAGCGAATGATTAATCGACTAAATTTGGACAAAGAATTTTTAAATTGTTCGTAAATTGCCATGCTAATGCTGAAATAGTATGATCGTGAATAGACTCAGGAAAGGGTATAGAAAGATGTAGAAAGAACTTTTTTCATTAAGAGAGAATTACTTGGAAGATTTCATAAATATATTTCCTTAATTAAGGATTGTAAGAGAATAAGACACCAGCCAAGCCGTTCGATGGAGTAGTTAATGAGATTTCTCTCAGGGAGCTGATCCAAGTATTATTATAGCTATTCATATTGCTGAGAGTTAAAGAATGATGAAGATCATGGAAAAAAATTGGCAAATGGGGGTTTTGGGAGGAAAAATTTACTCCCTTTGAAAACGAAAATGTGGGAGTTGCTTTATTTTAACATGTATGGCCCACTTAGGAAGAATGAGGTTAGGTGGTTACTCGTGCAATATAAAATAATTTAATCAGATTTTATGAATAAATGGTTCAAGAGTTTTCCAATTGGAAAACGTTTTTCTAACATATTTTCAGGAAGAAGAGAAACAATTTTTTTTTTTGATTGAGGCGAATTGTTTTTCTCTCCGCCATGCCATAAGAAGTTAACTTACAGGCTACCATCATTAGCTCATGTTATATTTGGGCCTTCAAGGTTCGACTAGTAGTTATCCAAATCAACATATAATACAACGAAAAAAGGCATCGTTTATGTTGTTTTTTTTTTCATTCTTTTAAGATGCATCGATTACGTAATCCCTCACGGTTCTAGAGCATAACTCTCAAGATTGGTTTTGGTCCTTGCAATTGAAAATGCTTAGAGTAACGATTTTCGACAGATCAAAAAATTCTCATCAAACTACATAACTTTTTTTCAAGAGAAAACACACAGTTTAACTATCAAAATGAGCAATACTATCTCTCATTTATAACCCTACCCATTAATTAAATTATCACCTAGGAACTAGTAAAATCATTTCTGGATTCTTCTGTGATTGGCTTCGAGTTAGTAAAGCATTATCTTCGTCATTCGCGGTTTTCTTGATCACCTCGTTCTGCTCGTTTCCGAGATTGATTCCCTGATTCGAATCTGCAATATTGTTTTCATTAGTCTTTAACCTTGGTAGTTTCAAATCCTCTTGTCTATTTCCAGTACTAATCTGTCCTTGACCCTCCTCTATTCCAAATCATTGATATCAATGTAGCAATGCTAATCATTAAATTACCTTTGCTCTCATCGCCAGCAGGTATCATATCGACAGATTTATTTCTTCTCTTTTTCTTTTTAGTCCCAACAGGAAGAATTTTAGCACTGAACAACCCAATTAAATGACAAATTGTAGTGAATATGCTTACGCTTTTGGGGTATAGTCAAATTTCTGGATCTGCTTCGAAAATTTAATGTGGTCCTTAAAATCTTTTTCCAATGACTTTCGGTCAAACAATGGTCGTCTAATGTCGTGAACGATAATTTACATTTGTCCACAGGACTGATAGTTTACTGTGCAAGAAGCCGTCGAGCAAAATTCTCATTCTCGCTTTGGATTCTCATTTGCTCTTTCTTCCTTGAGGGGAAGTTTAACGTCTTCGGTGTCTTTAAGGAATCAACTGATATATCTCTAAGAAGTGGCTAAATGAACCGCACTGTTAAACAATCACGAGATTTCTGGATCAATTACGCCTTGCTTTTTTGAGATTCCCACTAACCTCTCGAGTAATATTTGATTGTTTTTATCAATTCCGTAAAAACGCTCTGATTATTGCTGTTAGATGAACAAATCGCGTTGTTTTGCTACCGTTATTGACAAATCGCATGTTGCTGGTTCTCAACTGAGCCATTTTAGCCCCAAAATCCTCGTCATTCAGTTTCTTTGGAGCGCCTGCCTTCGTAATATCTTGAAGTTTTTTGCGATGAATTTGGTATGTCCTATTTTAACGAGTTAGGCTGACGTGTCAGTAGGCTGCTAACATCTCTTGGAGTTTTTGCCTATGAGCGTCCTTGATGACATAGCGTGGACCCATTTTGTTCATCTTTGTATTTAGAATTGCGCAAACTGTTATGCAACGGAATAAATTCCACAGAAAGGAGTCAAATTATTTAATTAAGTTTGTCTTGAGTGTATAGAGCTTCATCGAATAAATTAGCCTAAGCGAGGTTAGTCGAGGGCTGTTTGAAGCGTTCAATCAGCAAAACTCTTCGCTTCCTTTTCTAAATGTGCATCGTTGGTCTGTATGAACAAAAAACTATGAAAAGTCAATGAATTTTTTTCCAGATATACCACAATAAAACAGATCTTTTTCCATAGATCTTTGCTCAGGCAGTTTAGCCAAGATTGATTGATAACGTTTGATATGAATGGTATCATTTCTTTTCCGTTCCCTTGATTAAGAATAAAATCTAGCAATTTTCGTGATTAGCAAAACCTTTTAAAATATCTGAATAAATTTACCTATTACTAATGCAACTAAACGGAGGAAGTAGTGAACCTGACCATCAAAACTACATGGCGTCCTGCTATTGCCTTTGGAGAAGACTAAGGTTAGCTGGACTGACAAGCATCGATAGATTTCTTACCGTCTTCAGAGATGCTTTAGCCAGATTTACAGAATCCTCACGAATTAGAGCCGAATTAACATCAGAACATGTCGAACTAGCAGATCTAGTCTACTTGTTGTTCTCTGAGAAGCAAGAACAGGACATGCCAAAAACAATAGAGACCTTCAATGAGGTCTTGGGCAAGTACCTCGAGCAAGAAGCATTACTTGCACAAAAATCGCTTGACTCTCTCGATCAGCAATTGCTTACGAAACTTCAAGTAATGCATGGGTTTCTCGTTTTATAGTAGCACATTTATCATTTAAATAGGCAAGAATAGAAACTGGCGAAAGAGACTTAGTGACTCAAGTCGCAGAAATACGAAATAAAATACTCTCCAAAGGTTCAAGTTACTCTAATCGCAGTACTGACTATGAATCCTATATTACGAACGCTAAGAATGTGCTGGCTCAGTCTGAGCAGCTGCTAGATAAATCCGTAAAGCTCACCAATGCATGCGTTCGAAACAGGGAACAAAAAGACCCTTTGCTAAGGAAGGCGTCAAATCTAAAAAGAAAACTTGCCTTATGTTATAATGTGCTGACGATCAGAAATAGCGTTATATTTAAATATCACTTTGAACACTATATTAGCTTGATACACAATGGACAATATAAGGAGCTGGAGCAAAGCTTCCTAGATATTTTCTCAGAGTGCAAATTAATCGAAGATAAGATTTTCCCTTCCCAATTAATGCAAAACTCTGGAATAAATAGCATGAAAGAACTAGTCGAAAGACCCTCCTCTGAAGAGAATACGAGAGTCTATACAAGAATGGAAAATAACATTGTGCAACTCACACACATCGAGAATACTCAGAATGGAACCCTAAGATCAAATTTGTTGATGCCTGAAATGTCTGATTATCAATCTATCCATGATTTTACAGGAGAAATTCAGCGTTTTGAGGATGATAGAGGGTTAAGTCTGAGTGTTAAAGAGGAAAAAAGTTTAGACAAAGAATTAGAAGATATTGAAGAGAATCCTCTTTTTCTTTCTTGGTTAACGAGGGAATCCTCAAATATTGGTAGAGGAAGGACAATAACAGCGAGGGAAACCTCAAGCAATGATAGAGGAAGGACAATAACAACTGGAAATTCTAGTCTGAGAGGAAGAAGAAGACGGCGGGGTCTGCAGAGTAGTACATTGAATAAAAACGAAAGTGCGCTTAGCGAAATCGATTCTGATGAGAACGGGAAGAAGAGCCGTATTGAATTAATGCATACAAGCAGTTCTATCCAAAGAGGTTTTGCAAATGATGTTGGTTTGAGCGATACATGTAAAAGTTCCGTCCAGTGGAGGTATTCATTTAAAGATGAAAGTGATGACTTTTAATCAAAACAAGATTCAGACTAAGGATCACTCTCTAAGATTTATGTCGTAGTTTGTTGATCAATTACCTATTTATTACTGCTATATTTGGGAAATGCTACATTCGTAAACATTGACCTCCCTCGTTTTTTCAATCAAAATTCGACTTCCTTTAAGGAAATATATACACATCAACATGAGTGAGAAAAGCCGAATCACAATGTAAATATTTCGATCTCAACAATGGAGGAGGAATAATGCAAGGGGAGAATAGTGCACTTGAGTCCTTTGACGATATGAGCTTTTTCTAAAGTTATTTCGATTGTTTTTTTCTTCTTCTTCCAAATGAAACGAATTAACATTCGTCACAGTTATTCCATTTTCAACAGCGAAAATGAACGAGAAATCTTTTCCTATCTTCTATAACTCATTTCTGAATATGTTTTGGACTAATTAGTTTAAGCGCATATCTAAAAGAGACAATTATATGCTATCTGTTGCAACTTATTAATTTTACAAAGCAAAACATGAAAAATTTTCCAAAGACAACTAAAATATCAATCATAAATCTAAAATATGCTACAACGTTCTTCTATCCTCGCCTCACTTTGAGTCGACACTTCTGGGGCCAGACTCATCATTATCAAAGGGTAATTCATTTTAAACTCCGCATCGGTACTTGGAAACCATTCCTCTGCAGTATAATTCTCAGAGATCAAATCACTAAAAATCCCTTCTACCGTAACTCTCAACCGATAATAGTTAAATGAACCAGTTAGCCAAGGGTTTGAAAAGAGAGTCTGAAAATTTGCACGCTTTCCAGGGTCAACCGTTAGCATCGACGTCAATAATATTTTTAGAGCAACCGAAGCATTCTCTGGAAACTGCAGCCAGTTAGGCTGCTTTACTTGCTTCAAAATATCTTCTGAACTGTTTACGGGTAATTTAAACGGTGGAGACCCTACTAATATTTGATATAGCATCATTCCTAACGCCCAAACCTCATTTTTCTCACTAAACTCGCGTTTTTCTGAAGCACCTGGTGCTGTTGTTATCAAAAACTCTTTCGTTTTCTTCATTTCGGCCTTAACCTCGTTTTCTTCCAAGACCGCATCGAAACCAGCCAGCTTCAGCGTGTAATTTTCAGTCACAAATATGTTCTTTAACTGCAGTTCCCGATGTACGAGAGACTTCTCTTTTAGACACTTCATGCCAGCAAAAATCTGCTGAGCGACTTTCTGTGTCTGATGCTCTGGAATTGCACGTTCGGGAAAGTTTTTCTTGATAAAAGCTTCCATATTGCCATTCGCGCACCATTCATACACCAGATAAGATTTTCCTTGAGAATCTTTATAGTAGCCATAGCATTTAATGATGTTAGGATGATTAATTTTCGATAAAATTCGCCATTCTCTAGAGCAGATATTGCTGTACAATGGAGAATCTTTATAGATTTTAATCGCTATTTCTCGCTTATTATTGTTGCAATCTACACCAGCGTATATAACTGCATTGTCCTGATAGACCGGCTGACCCTGAGCAATATAATCGATGATTGTTTCTTTCGCTTGCAACCTCGAAAAGTAAAATTCCTTCTCCTCAGGCGAGAACGGATTGACCCAGTTGGTCAGTCCATTCAGAGCGACTAAATCACCACTCTGCTCGAATTTAAGTGAAGGGTATAAGTTCAGTCCTGTTGCCCAGTTGTGGGTCATTATTTGATTAAATGATATTCTTTTACGAGGGTCTACAGTCAGCATCGCCTTCAGCAGATCTAGAACAGGCTCTGATAGCTCTTGGACACCTGCAAAAGGATTCTTCTCATCGATTTCCCTTAAAAGGTCCATGGGAGAGGCTTGCTTTGGGATAGTATAGGGAAATCTGCCGAGTAATACTTTGTAGAGCATCACCCCTAGAGACCAAATATCACATTTCTCGTCATATGACTCCTCTCTTCGCAGTATTTCTGGCGCAGCGGAGATTGGTGTGCCGCAGTAAGTTGAAAGAACTGAATTCTTTTTCTCATACAGCCGTGACCAGCCGAAATCCGCGATTTTGGGCACGTAGTTCTCGTCAATTAGGACATTCTCGAGTTTGAGATCTCTGTGGACTATGTTTTGAGCATAAACTGCGCCCATCCCTTTGAATATCTGTTGAAACAGTCTCTGGGCTTGCCATTCAGGCAATTTTCCATCTGTAGTTTTTTTCTGAATGAACTGCTGAAGATCGCCATGCTCGCAGTATTCTAAAACGATGCAGTAGTACTCCTCGGATTTTTCGAAATCGATGAGGTTTACGATATTTGGATGGCGTAATTTTTTTAGGATTGAGATTTCTCTCTCGATCACAGAGTCCTCTTCCCATCTTATGATTCTCTTGATAGCTACTGGAAACTTTTTTTCTTTGTCATACCCTTTGAAGACTGTGCTGAAAGCACCTTTGCCAATTTTGCTTTCTTCGACATATTTGGATGCTGGCTCCATCAATAAAAGCAATAAAACTTCTTAAATAAGTTAATAGAGGGGCGGACCAATGATTCTAGCCTCGCGAAACAGATAAAAAAAATCTCAGGCACAGTCTCCATTTTTCTTTAGTGAACTAGATTATAGCAGACTACATTCCCTCTCAACGCCGACTTATCAATTATTCCAGAATCCCTTATGAAATCAGTTGCTCACTAGAAGATGACGCGGAATGTTAAACTCCGAAAAGATCAGTTTTATTAACAAAATTTGAGCTATTCTGTGATAAATATAATATGTAGATTGGTATAATGACTGATTCTAGCGCTTTGGAATCCCTTTAGAACTCTAGACTGAATGAATCAGTTAAACTCGGTGCTTTTCCCAAAACTGATATAAAAAATTATAATTAATTTCGAAAAAGAACAAATGAAAGCAATCATAATAGTTTATTGAGAATAATCGACGAATCGAAATGGAAGAACTCAATTACGTCAGTTTTACTCAAGTTTGTTCTACACTATGGTGCAAGCTCAAACGCGCTGGGTTAGCATCCAAGCAAACCTTTCTGACTGTGTTCGGTGAGGTGCTGACTAGTTTTGAAGACCCAGAAATTATTCAAGCTGTGCTGCCTGGAGAAAATGTGGAGTTACAAGATTTGATGCTTTTATTGTCGACTGATATGCAAGGTCCAAAGAGAATCGAGAAACTCTACGAAACCTTTAAGAAGTACTTGGAACTAGAAGCAATGAACTCCCAGAAAGCACTTTCTTCTCTTGAAGACCGCCTACCCTACAGACTTGAGGTTATTGTTACAATAGAAAGATCATAACGATTTTATCCATTGCTAGGGAATGCTCGAGAGGTTGGAAAGCCGATTCAAAACACTTGTAAAAGAACTGAAGAAGAAGTTTTGTGTAAAAGACTCTAAGACGAACCTTGAACAAGACGCTCTTGAATCTTATGTTACTGATAAAATGAATGAACTGCTTCACTCCGAGAAATTCATTAAAGAAAATATTTGTCTACTTGTGCGAAATATCAAAACCACTGATCTGAGTGATCGAAAAATTCTTTTAATGAATAGAACCTCCACTCTTTCGAGGAAGATCCAGAGTTGCTATGCAGTTCTGGATATTTGGAAAAGCACCCGCCCATCTGACAAGAAAATAGGAGAATTTATTGTCTTGATGAAAAATGACCAATTCGTGAAGTTGGAGCAGGAACTTCAATATTATTTCTCTAGTATTGAGAAGATTCGGTCAAGATTAATTCCGATTCCGTCAACTGAAAGAATCGAGAGTCAACAAAGGAAGATAAATTACTCCAATCAGTGTTTTGCAAATAATAATCCTGCCTCTGGGGATATATGGACTGAGGATATGCAATACTGGACCATGAAGAAAGACAACACTTACTTACCTATGAATAACAAGAGTATGCAGGGTCAAGAAAACATCAGGACTCAGAAAAATGTACAGAATAGCTTTGGTCAATTAAACAGGGCTCCTGAGGGATACCAGAATCAGAGGTGGGCTGCCGACCCGAATACAGATAAATGCAATAAGAGGGGAGATTTCAATTCTTCTACGAATGAAGAATTTTCTTTTATCCTGAAAATAATGGAAGATGATAATGATAACCCACTCCTTGGATCTGATCTTACAATGAGAGACAGACAATTGAAACCTGTTTTTAATAGTTCCTTATTTAAAGAACCTTTCGAGGACGAGGAAATATTTCAAGCGTTTCGAAGACAGTAATTGGTATTCATTCAATTATAATATTAGCGGCTTAAACTCCTTATGGTGAAACGAGCTAATGCTACCACAATAACTGCCGACTTACTAATGATATTACCTTTTTGTTTTTTGAAAACAGACAAATTTATTTAATATTTTTCACTCATTCTAGTAAGGACAATATGAGCTTGTTCTGAGACATTCTCAGAGTAATTTCCTCCAATCAACCCGTTATTCCTCCCTTCAGTTAGGAATCTCTTTATAAAAAGAGCGTTCAATGCATTGCTAATACTCAGAACATCAATTTTCGCTATCATCAAAACTTGGAGTGAATCCGAAAAGCTTTCTATTCATAAGCTAGATTTTCCAGTACTTTCATTTTCATTTGTCGCATATTATTCTAGAGGGTTGAAACTAGGCGAAAGGTGAAAGAATATATTGTATTGTGCATTTCAAGCATTTCTCTATGGAATACAAATTTACCATAAAAGCACCACAAGAAAGAGCTCTTGACACAATTGCAGAAATTCCACTAATTTAATCTCCAATAGCCTTCTAGCTTTCGAGTATACAACTCTTTTGAATCGAGATATTCTCATTGTGCCGAAACCCAACAGGCTGTTTCGCTAGTTCCGCTTTACAGAATTTGATAAAAAAAGTTAACATCTAGTAATCATTTATCACTAAAATTAGCAGCAAGACGAAGCATCCCGATCAGGAGTTTTCTTAGGCCTCTCTGTCAACCTAAAAGTTTTCCTGTTTGCCGCCAACAAAGCATCTTTGAACATCAGTCTCCCCATCATCGTAAATAATTCAGTGATATTTTCATTTTCTTTCGCGCTTGTTTCGATGAATTTAATCCCATATGAATCAGCCAATTTTTTCCCTTCTTCATAAGATACTTCTCGAGTATGTGTGTCTTTTTTATTTCCCACGAGAATCCTCACCACATCCGGACCAAATTTCGAATCGATGGTAGACATCCACTTTCCAATATCTTCAAAAGACGACTTATTGTCGCATGCGTAAATGAGAAAAACTCCATTAGCTCCTTTAAAGTAAGATTCAGCAATGTTTCTGTATCTCTCTTGACCTGCCGTATCCCAAATTTTGAGTTTGACCTTTTTGCCTTCAACTTCCATTTCTTTGACCTTAAAATCAACACCAATTGTCGTTACGCCTCTAGAACTGAATTTATCCTCACAAATACGCAGTATTACAGAGGTTTTTCCAACGCTAGAGTTTCCAAGTACAACGACTTTCGCTTGAAGTACACTTGGAATTGATTGCTCCATTAGAGTGAATTTATGATATTGTGCAAGTGTTTTATGAAAAACAGTTTAATTTAAAATAGTCTATTGAAGCTCAAGGTTCATCTTACCTGAGATTATAACCATAATGAAAAACAAGAATAATAATAACAATTGGATAAAGGAGCCGTCATTTAGCACACACTACCTGGCAACGCCATTTCTCATCGCATTTTCAAAGAGATTATACATTACAAACGCACATCCACACATACATTTAAAATTTCAATTGCAACAAAATTCGATAGCTTGTTGATAACCCAGAAAACTCCATGACGATATTAAAAGCTATTGCGTCGATAAAAATTAGCAACATTTGGAGGAGTTTGCTCCAGTATCAATTTCAGGTTTATCTGTTAATTTAAATGATGTTTTTGTAAGTCCAAAAATGTCCTTGAACATCATCTTTCCAATCATCGTAAACAATTCGGTGACATTTTCATTCTCTTTGGCGCTTGTTTCAAAAAACCGCATTTTATGAGCTTCCGCAAACCTCTTTCCTTCTTCATAGGTCACTTCTCGCGCTTGAGAGTCCATTTTATTTCCCACAAGTATCTTTGCTACCTCTGGACCCATATGAGCGTCGATAAGTCCCATCCAGTTTTCAACGTCTTCGAAAGATTGTCTATTATCACATGCATAAATGAGTAAAACACCATTAGCTCCTTTAAAGTAAGAATCAGCGATATTTCTGTATCTTTCCTGGCCTGCAGTGTCCCAGATTTTGAGTTTGATCGTTACGCCTCCGATGTCTAGTTCTTTCACTTTGAAATCAATGCCTATTGTTGGAACTTGCTTGGCTGCGAACCTATTTTCGCAAAGACGCATCAACAGAGAAGTTTTTCCAACGTTGGCGTCTCCGAGCACAAGGACTTTAGCTTGAAGTACTCGAGAGGATGTTCGTTTCATGAGCTGGAGTTAAATATTCCAAGAAGTAAATAATGTATTTTTATTGATTCTGTGAATTGAAGCGCTTTGGAATTACTGAGGTACTTATCTGGCTCATCTGATCGTCACATTTCAGAGAATGAAAAAGTAGAAATTGAATTGAGATATATTATCTGTATGAATCTGTAGGCAAATAATACGCTTTATTGTATACAAACCTGTTCATAGCAAAAATATGGATGCAATACAGGCTAAATACTCAAATTTCATAGCTGGAAAAATCCCATCAATGGAAAAAAAATTAATAAATATTGTTGTGACAATAAGTTTATGAATTCCTACTGAGAAAGGGGTTAGAGTAAAATGCATAAGTTGCGTGAAACGGAGAAAAAAAATTTGAATATCTTGTATATCCAATTAAAGGATCAGAATGTAAAATGAAAGTTTTTTGTCATTATCAAACCACACATCTATTGGACTCCTCAAGCGCCTTTCAAAATTTCACCAGCTTCTTCAGACTAAATTAGCTCACAGAGCAATTCACCTCTCTTTTTCATCTACATGTATATCAATAAAATTTCTTGGCAACGAGAATGATGTTTAAACATTAAGTTAAAATACACATATCTAAAGAAAGTCATTCTCCAGCTTCTCCTTAATCACTAGTTAGGCAGCTCTAATTTGAAACCATAGTATTGCAATTTCAAACTTAGAAAGTAATTAAACTGTTTTACCGTTGGGCACTTAATTCAAATTAACAAACCTCAGTATTCAAAATATTTATAATATCTAACTAACTAACGTTTTCAAGCAAAATTTAAGAAATCACCATCAAGATATGAGCGACATTGAAGACGTTTCATTACCCGAAGTCATCATCAAGGGCAGCCAGAAAGGCCGCGTGAACACCAAGGACAATAAAGTCTTTGCCGTCGAATTCTCTCGCGAGCTCGCGAGACTCACTCGTAAAGATGAAGATGAGTACAAAAGCGTTACTACAGAGAAACGTAACGCAGCCTACAAGTCCATTGTCCAGTTTTTCGAAGACCGCTCAACTCAAAAAATCAATTTTTACCAAGAAGAGGTACACACACCAGCATTTTCATCGATCTAAGACCTAATTCAGATGGAAGAGCTAAAAAAATCGTTCGATCAACAAAGAAAGGTACAAAAATCAAACAAAGCTGAAGTCAGAGAGTGCTTGAAAGCGATCCAGAGACAAGTATTTGACCCCTAGCCTTTAATCTCTTATTAATTCTTTCTGATTAATAGGAAGTTATCTACCAAGATGTCATTGATAGAACCCTCAACCACATCAAGAATAAAGACATCATGCACGTTTATTTCAGACTTTGGAGAGCATACCTTAACACTGTTAAATTCAGAAGACAAGTAAGAAATCACCAAATGTTCCCAAAGACTAAACGAGATTTGCCTTAGATTGTTGCATTCTGCCGTAAATTCAGAGGCGTTGCTTTGAAAGAAAGAACATTCAGCACTTGGAAACAGTAAACTAGACGTGCTTAATAAGTAACTAATCATGGGACTAGTTCCTTTATGAGAGACGGTATCGACGCAAAAATCAAAAAGGAGTATGAGAGAGACTTGAACAATTTTAAAGATGGTAATAGCTCGAACCGCTTCTGAGGCTTACAATATGTTATAGGCTATTTAAGCATTATAGCCACTTTGCAAACCAGTATCAGAACAACTGAAGACCAAATTAAGAGAAAGAGAGCATCGAGAAAGGACTTCTCGTACAACCTCAGCAGAAATCTCCTTAAGACTATTTCTAATCTGTCTATGGAGGTTGTCAACCTCAATCAATTCGCCATCAAAGGTAAAATAATGAATGCTTTTCATTAAAAGTTAATCTGCCTTTTCAAAATAGACAAGGAAGTTTCGAATGAGTTGAATGATATTAATGTTATGGTGAAGAATAAGATTAAAGGTATATTTCTCGAGTTGAGGGTTCGGTTGGTTAATAGATTCTTGTGTAACAATAGACCTTGAGAAGATGAAGGTTGCATTGAGATATGATGAAGATGAAGGACCTGCTGAGGATGCAAACATTATTTCTAATTAAGTCGCATTAGTTAGATCGACATTTGAGATCCATGCTTATTTTAAAAGAAGCTTTAATCCATTTTCTACTTAAGAGCAATTTGATGCATATCGAATTCTAATTTCTAACAATATAAACTTTTTGAATTACAAACTAAGTATTTTGAGTGTGAAATAGGGGAGAATATAGCTCGTGCTTGTGATAGCACTTTGAAAGTTGAGGTCGTCGAATTTGATTTTGAAAATATGTAGTTTCATCCCTTGATTTATAGCAATTTTGTTGCTGTAAATTTGATTTGGATTGACAAATAAGCGATGATAGTGTAAATGGAGTGAATAGATAAAATAACAAGTCGTTGAGAAAGTGCAAAGAAGTTAATTTGTTAGTTTGATGATGAGTATTGAATCTACTTCATTTATCTCCAATGAGCTCTTAAATCAGGTATTATTAAAAGTACGGTCGTCCAAATATAACTACAGTTCTTATCTATAAATCCATGCCTTAATTGTGAATTGATGAAAAAAGTGCTGAACGGAAACTCTAAGGTATATGAATTCTTAAATACAAGAGAAAGAGATTGACAATTAAATTCAATTTCAGCAGATTTGATCGATAATAATTTCGATAATTATAATTTACTAAAAAATTTGAATTGAATTTGCAGGTATAGGTTAATAAAAAGTTGTGACAGTCGATTTATTGTAGGAGTAGTGGTAATGTTTGCCTTTCCTTATAGTACAGGTAGTATATATGATTGCAATTTACAGTTTTTGATAGAAAAATAGCACTTATTTTGTAAAGGTCAATCATACGAATTTTATGAAATGAGTTGAGAGGTAAGAAAGGTTAGATTCAGTTTAATAAAAGCATTACTCTGAAATCTGGTTAATCTCGATCACTAAACTTAAAATGAATTCTAATTTCTTGTTTTCAATTTAGTATGTTTGGAAAATGAAATATTTTCTATCCAACTACTGCTTTCAAGTACTTCGATTCTATACTAAACACTCCTTAAGACTGCTATCTATCCAATATCACAAACAAATAACAAAAGAAGCTGTTCGTTGACTTACTGCTTGGCAACTGTAGACATTGATGAAATATTAGTAAGTAGTGAACTGTAATTATACAAGAAAACTCACTCGCAAAAACTACAACATCATACTAATTGATATATTCTAAAGCTTAAGTAAAAAGATCAATTCTCTTCCTGATCCCAAAAAAATTTGTCAAAGCATCAAACAACCATTAAAAACTTACAAATCCTTTTTTTTTTAGAACTTCTAAGCCATCAATGGTTATTTCCGTTAGTGTGAAAAAATTTTCCTCATATTCTAGTTTCGCCAGTCCAAAGTTGAGCTAATCTTGTATTTGACTACAAGTCATAGCCTTAGTTAATTCAGGCTTAAACGATTATTGCTTGCATTACTCTCTCTCTACAACTCGCTTCATTTTTTTTTTCTCTCTCTCCAATACACATGATTTATAGAAAAGAGAATAAGAATTCCATACATTTATTCATTGAGAACAATAATAGACATACTTAGACTCATTTCAATCTCTATTTATCAATTGTCTTAAGAACTTATCTTTCTACCTATTTCTTCTCATTATTGGTAGCATCTTCTGCTTTATTTGCTGTCTCTTCTGTTTGTTTTTCATTACTTTGAGCTTCGGAGCTCTCTTTTTCATTTCCTTGCTCTGCACCCAGCTCAGACATCTCATTCTTTTCATAGAACAACTTCTCCTCGCCTGGAAAATCCTTCATCAGCTCTTGCTTTGCGCAGAAAATCTTCGATTGTATGTAAAAAGACCCGCCTTGAGCAGGATCGTTTGATTTAAAAAGTCTAACAAAATTCTATATTCCATTATTGGGTTAGCCTGGAAGAAGGCAAATTTATCATTACTTCCATGATCTCATTAGGATCAAGCTGTTCTGTTTGCTTCAGATTCAAAACTTTGATAGCTTCGCCCTTTTGCATTGGTGTTGTTGTTATTTTTGTGGCTTGCATGAACTTGCCAAAGTATTGGTTGAATGGGTTCTCAGGTTTTGGGCCAGATTTGCCTGTTGCTTTATCTGCAAATTCCATATTGTCAGCTTCATTCAAGGATAATTTCGATTACTTTTGACGACGTTCTCGAAAGCTTTCATTGCGGATTTAATGGCAGTTTTCGTAGCCATCATAATGATTCTCTTTATGAAAGGATTAGCCATTGCTCGAAAAAGTATGCTTAAAGCTTTTTTGGAATTGATTATGGCAGATTATATTATCTTACTTTGAAATTTGGCCTCAAATAAAATTAGTTAAAATCGACTCTCAATAAGACTTTATTAAAAAGAAAAACACTAAATATATTAGAGCAGCACTGCTCATCGTACGAGACTTTTTTTTTTTAATGAGCAGCCTTAAACCTTGCATTATGAAAACCGTTGAAGCATGTTTTTTTTCTTATTTCTTCTGTCCCGCTGATCAATTTGAAACCATTCTCGCTTAACTATTGAGATAGCAAAGGCATCTATTGAGGTCAAAATCCGCAATTTAGTAATTTATGCAGGCCAAAGATATCTTCTCAATCATAAAATATTATAGTTATGATATGTATGATGAGAAACTTTAAACTAAATTTTGAGAATTATAGACTTAAGTTCTACCCACTGCTGACATCAGAAGTTATCATTATTCGAGTAAGCAACTATAATTCGTTCTTCAGAGAGCAGTCTCTATGGGCAGTGATTAAAAAAGTCGTCAAAAAATAGTTAACAGGAGGCATATATGATCTCAGCTCTCACTTTTTAAATTCGAAGTAAGAGTCATTGATCAAATCAAGGTCGAGATGCAGTCCTCGGGAAAGATTTTTCCCATCAGCTTTCCAAGCTGCAGCATCGCTTTCATTTTCTTGTTTTATAATCGGGACTCTAAATTGGCTTGTATCATATTCGTATTTCTTCTCAAAGTCGATGTTTTCCTGATTTTCGAGACCTCTCTGGAGCAGCCTATTCGACGAGAAGTAAGGCACATTCTCATCAAATCCGTCTTCATGCTTTGTCGATTGCATACCCTTTGGAGTGAGGAAAGATAACGACATGTTTCTATGTTTCGACGAGAATAACGGGCTGATGGCCGGCGCACCAAATCCCTTAGGCGAAAAATCTTATGATAATTTCACATTAGAATTGGGGTAATTGAATGTATTTACCTGTAAATTGCCTTGAAGACTCTCTTAATACCAAAGGCGGGAATAAATTCGGATGTTGTAAGCTTGTCTCATCAAAATGAGAATTTGGATATTGATGCTAAGCAACATAAGACAATCAGCAAGGAGAATTCAGTAAGGAAAGCTACCTGTCCAGCTGAAAAGAAAGGAAGCGTGAAGAAATCGATGTTCGACATCGCCATCTGTTGGTTTTCTACTCTTCGGTTGAAATCATCTAAAGTCATCTGACGCTCATCAAACGTATCTAGTGGCTTCGTATTATCAAGGCTAATGGGTTTATTATAAAATTAAACTCAAAGAAAAACTTTGTTCATTACGCATAATTAACATATTGCTTCAAATAAGCGTCGTTATTGATATGCTTCGCGATGATCTCGAGCGATTCCAGGAGTCCTTTCTCCTCAACAGGTTTGCTCTCGTGTTCTGGTTCATAATGTGAATCAGGGTTCGTGTCACAAAGATATTCTTTCTTCACGATCGTCATGCTGCTGCTTTCCTCTATTACCAATTTAGCTCTCGAAAAGCTTAGGTATTCTACCTTTTGGCTCGGTTTTCACCTGAAAATCTGTTGTTCGGATAATTTTGAAAATATTGGAGTTTCTCTTGACGATCTTATTCATAATGCTTTTGCTGCACTTATCCAACTGAAAGTTGTCAGCTAAAGCTGAGGCTGTATTTGCGGCCTGCTCCTTCGCCTTCTTAGACTGGGAGGTGGGTTTTGTGGCTTTCGGCACGTGTTCGACCTTAACTTGCATTTTATTGTCTACTCAGCAGATAATTTGCGAAAATTCAGCGAAATTTCTTACTCATAAGTCTCTTCTTCTCCTTGAGCTTTTTCTCTCTTTGAAGCTTATAGCTTTTACTATTAACGCTTTAGAAGGCGGTATGATAGCAGAACAGCTTACTTGAACTCGAAGATATGATTGATTAGATCTTTGAACGCTTTTGGGTTATGAAGATCAGGGGTACTCTTCGTCCCGTCATTAGTGAATAGTTTTTTCACAGGTTTGCTATTGGCGTACTCGAGCAAACAATCTTGGATGTTCTTGGCTGAAAGCATCAGTTTCTTGAGATTTCCATCTGAAACAGTGTTCGGATTTTTTTCGCTTAGGTTCATTATTTTAGAAAGCACTCCAGGCTTGATGTCCTTCACTTGTGCGGTGCCTATTTGAGGAAATGATTAGACTAACAGCCCTAGAAAGAACGGATAGTACTATTTTTATCTCCTAAGCATTTGTTTAAACGACGCAAACTCCGTCGTAGAGTCGAGTAAAAGTGGTTTTTAATGGCATTATCGGTCCTGGGGTATGCTTAGAGAGATACTAGAGGGGTTATGTTACCTTCCAGGAAGCAGCTTAGCGATTTCAGCCCACTTGTTTCCATGTTTTTTGTGAGCTTCGAAAATCACTTGTTCCTCTGCATTCGACCATGGCTTCTTGTTAATCTTCGGGTCAAGGTGGTTATGCCATCTAAGTCGATTGTAAGCCGCCAGCACGCGGACAAGTCGATTTACCTTTCTCGGCATTGTTTTCCGGATCTTCCATTAGTAGAGAAAATCTCTTCCATTTTTTGAGCAACGACAGTCCATTTGCGGATTCCGTACTTGCTCACGAGTTCAGAGATAGTCTTATCTTCCTATGAAAAGGGTTAATGAATAGTATTAGAAGGTTTAGGTACTTCTTCAGTCCAGGTTCGTCGATTGGCCATTAGTAGTATAGTAGTGACGAATACCCGTAATTTATCTTTTATTTAATCTTATAACGAAATAATTCGTTCTTTTAGTTTGACACGCAAAATAATATTTAAAAAATTAAGAACCCTGTTTCCAAACGACTTAACGCTAATTCAAAAATGGGACAGCTCATTGCACCAGAGATTCAACCGACCTAGTCTGTTTGTGCTTTTGAATCGCCCTCTACGTTTATTGGGGGTTTAAAAAGGAGAAATCTAACTCTAAGGAGGGTTTTAAACTCTATCAGAGGGAAGTACTCTGTCTGTGCTGGTTGTGAGCACCTGATTAACAAAATGCGTTTTCGGATGTCTGAGAAGGGCAGTAAAACCCTTTTTTTAAATTCGAAAAAAATTAATACGTCGGTAATTCCCGGTAAATATTCTTCGAGATCAGGCAGTTAATGATATCTAAACTAAGTTTGAAAATTTCCTTTTTTTGCAGGTTAAAGAAATTCTTTCGTTGCAGTGATGCAGCGCTTTAATCAGCGAGTTTAAAGTCACAATGTACCCCTAGCGACCAAAAGAGCAATCAACGTTTAAATTATATTTCAATTAGATTTAGAAACCGCTTCTATGGGAAAGAGGGACAAAAAATTCCAAAAAAGTGCTCGCGCGCTCTGATTCTTTGTAGAACAGCTCCAAAAGAGCTTTGTAAAGAAATGCCCAATTTAAGAGTCTCATCGATTTCAAATTATCAGTATGATCTCAAAAAATTCCATGCCTCTGCATTCTGGATCTCATCAGAGGAGGATTTCCTTTACATTTAATTCACTTCGAGGTTATTTTCCAGTCAATACGCGAGTCCTAAGGCATTGGTTGTTCTTCTAAGAGCGATTATCAGTATATAATGGTATTGCTTATTCCTTCGTTTTGTGAACCTTCAGGGGACCATGATAATCTACTTCTATCTCAAAAATTGCAACGATATTGTCAATATTTTTCATTTTTTTCTCAGAGACGTATTTCCTCACTTATTGCGACACACCTATCATCACTCACCTGAATTAACTATTTTATCGCTTTAAAATTAAGGACTTCAAAAATTAACTTTCTTATCACAGCAAGCAGATACAGAAATCAAGCAACCAAAACCAAACGCAATGAGCAACATCCAAGAGGCAGAATATGTAATGCCTCCATTAGTTTTCTTTTTTCCAACAATCATCTAGGCAAAATTCGTAAGCACAGATTCAGAAGTCGAATCTCAAAGGGCTCCTGTGCGCACATTCGATGATATACTCAACCACATCGGCTTCGGCTACTACCACATCAGATATTTCATTGTTTTCGGTATTCACTCTTCATCATAATTAGTCTTTTAATCATTTTTTTAATAATTTCATCTTCATTAGGACTGCTAGGCATGGCTGACGGGTCCGAGGCAATGGTGCTTTCATTTATCGTACCCATTTTCAAACTCAGATACCAAGACAGCGGAATTGATTCCGAAACAGCAATAGGTACTGCAGTCTACGTCGGATATTTCATCGGTGCTCTTTTCACCGGGCAACTCGCTGATAAATACGGCCGTCGTCGACCACTAATGGTTTCGACGTTCCTCATGATAATCTTCGGGTGCTTATCAGCTTTTCTTGACAATTTACTCGCGTTTATTATTTGCAGAGGGCTATTAGGTGTGATCGTGGGATTTTATTCACCTTTATCATTCACAGTTCTCTCGGAAGTGACTCCAGCAAAAGTTAGAGGCAGATATATGGCTCTGATCGGTGCTTTCTATACGATGGGAGAACTCGTCGCCTGTGTGGTAGCTTACCTCACGTTAGACACGCTGACCAGCGGAAATACCACAGCATTGCTCCTCATCACCACATTCCCTGCAATAATTTCCTTTGTCTGCTTCCTCGTCTTTTTAGATGAGTCCCCGCGTCACGAACTTATCATTGGAAATACAGAAAACGCTTTCCTAATCCTTGAAAAAATGTATAAATACAATAAGAGGCGGCCTGAGGGGTTGGAGCTTACCGAAGCTGAAAAAGATGAAATCATTGAACTACATACAAGAGGGTCCTCGACTCGTGATAGTGTAACAGAAACCATTTCATTGAAGCAGATGTCACAGCTATTTAAAGGCTTATACTCGAGGATTACGCCTATCGTCTGGTTAAATTGGCTCGTGAACTCGCTGACGTATTTCGGCATACAATATATCCTCCCATCCACGCTAGCCGAGCTGCATCAGCAAGCAGACGAAGACACTTCGATATCCCAAATAATCCTATCTACGCTCGCTGAATTCCCTACAGTGATAGTAGCAGTCGCGATTATTGATATCAAATGGTTGGGAAGAAAGAACAGCTTAGGACTCGCGTTTTTGCTTGGTACTATTGGATGCGCGCTTTCAAGTGCGTTAGCTTGGCCAGGATTCATTTATTGGGTGTCTTTTGCTCGGTTTTTCTACAATCTTGCATTCAGCTTGAATTTCCAGTACACGAGTGAACTTTATCCTACGAAATGTCGAGGAACGGGAATTGGTTTGGCTAGTTGCTGTGGAAGGTTTGGTGGAATTATTATGCCGACAGTGTGCTCCTTGCTTGGGAAAATCCACTATTTGACTCCTTATATTGCCTTTGGTGTCGCCTCGCTTATTGGAGGGCTCCTCACGTTTACGATACCGTTTGACACTACACTTTTAGAAATAGGCAAGTTAGACATGTAGGCGCTTTTACATTCGTTTTGAATGCATTTTGAGGCAATATTATTTGTGCGTGGCCAGTGATTTTGTGCTTTAGATCTGCAAATCGATATATCCTTTCAAACCATTCGTATTGTATTGTTGTCTGTGGATGGAAGCATAATATTATGACATTTTAAAAGACGCATATGAAAATCTAAAACTATAGTGAGTCTTGTCAATTCACAAAAAAATATGAGAGTCCTGAACTCCGTTTGTTAATGAAGTGTGTGTGTTGGAATGAAAAACATAGGAAAAACAGGTCTCATAAGGAGTTGAGTATTCAGAATTTAATTTACAGGGTTACATTAGAAGCAGCACATAGTGAGTGTTTCTAAGGCATTTATGAATTAAAACTTTAGAATATAAAATCAAAGCTTGGATTTTTTGTTAAAACGTATCTTTGTCCAACCGTTTTACACAAGTCCCACACAACGAGTGATTAGAAAAACGTTGCATTGTTTGATTGTCTTGTTGTCTTGGACTGCTAAATTGATCGATTTTTTGTGAATTGCTCCTGGAATGAAAGTCGTTACTTCTAGCGTTTTTCCCGCTAGATTGCCCCAGTTGCCTTTGACCCGCAGCGTCGGACTCTCTGTTCGATGCAATTAGCTCGTTGACTCTCCGTATTGAATTTAGTATCTCTTCAGAATTGTGGCGCCTTTCCTCGGTAATTGAAGGAGGAAATATAACTATCACAAAATATTTCGTTAGTCACAAAATAATCATTGACATTTACTTTTTAAGCGAGGTTTAATCTCCAGTTGACTCTCTCGCTCCTGCCCTGGACTCGTGTTTTGTGGGCTATTTGTCTCCATGTAAATAGGCGATGCCCGACGACTCGAAATCTCGAATCCGCCTTCAGATTCTAGCTTCCTACTGGGAGTATTTGCTAGACTATTGAGTCTACTCATCGTCCCAGACCCATTTTTCGAGTCAATTGAAACTTTTTCTTGTTGGATTAAAAAACTGGGTTTTCTCGAGTGAAACTCATGAACAATTGACGATGCTTTTGTTTTTTCTGTCTGAAGGTGAGATGATTGCTCTGTGTTGATCTGAGACTCCCCTGAATAAAAAATCTTTTGGAATATCACCTCTTTTAATTCACTTTTTAGGTTCGAATCCTCTTGGTACCCCGATTGCACTGTCCTAACGAGATTCTCGATATCTGAGAATAGATTCAAGCAGAACTGATGAAACTTTTGAGGGATTTCATAAATACTGTCTGATTTGAGCGTCTTCGTGTTTCTAACAATCTGATTGGCGAGAGATACTACCCCGTCAAGTACTTGCTGATGAACAGCTTCACTTTCCTTCAAATAGTCACTCGCCTTCTGAAATAAGCGCACAGAATGGAATGAAAATTGCCCGCGATCGGTCTGAGTAGTAGTATACTTGGTGTCTGCATTTGCTTGTTCTAGTCTCATCCTCAGATCAAAGTTTTGTTTTTGAAGGCTCTCAGCCAGTGCTTTCCACTCAGCTATTGCCTCATCTCGGTCAGTCGCTGGGAATTCGCTCTGTAATGTCCGAGCGCTTTTCGGAGGCTGACCTTCCCTTTCTCCTTGTCGAGCATGAGGGCTAAACTCTCTTTTCTTCAGTAAATTTTCGATTTTTTCAACTTTTTCGGTCAGTTGCAGCGTTTTTGGCAGAAGTTTTTCCATACACTCGACTAACCCTTTCTTTTCCTTCGACCCAAAGCGGTTGTGGTCGCCGTACCTTGGCTTCAATTCTTCTTTAATCGCTGGTATTGCGAGTTTCAACTGCGCTTGAAAATCCGCCACCTCAATCGCTATTTCTTTGAGAGTTATCCCCATAACATGATTCTTTTCTTTTAGCTCAATATTTTTCAAAGTCCCTAATTTTTTCGCACAGTCCTCAAGATCATTAACTAATGAAAGTGCTCGTGAGTCCTTTGCATTGAGGCTGGCCAGCTGGGTCAAGTCCTGTGAGAGCCCTGTGACAGCGCTGATTAGATTTTCAATTGAAGTGTTTAGTTTGATAAGCATGTCATTATTGCTAGAAAGACCAGAAACGTGAGTCATGCAACGCTCTTTGAACTTTTCAAATTCCTCGGATAATTCTGTGTTGATTTTCCTTTGAGCATCTAGCTCTTGTTCGAGTAATTGGATTTTCTTCCGCAATGATTCTTCTTCTTCCTTAGGAATTCGATATGAGTATGGATTTTCTGCTGGTGGTTGTATTTTGAAACCTGAGGATCTCGCGCTTATGGGCATATTCTGCCTTGGAGAGTATAGCTGCTCTGAAGGATTGTTTTCTTGGTATTGCAGCGAGGATCTTCTAAAAGAAGACGCGGCTGTTGACGGATTCTTTGTTGAAGGAACCTCGCGATAGGTTTTTTGTGCTTGCGGGCTATTTGGCGAGCTCAGCAGCTTGTTCAGCTGCGAAGGCTGTGAATCCATTGAATGCTTTGGCATATGATTGATATCCATTGTTCTATGAGAATCTGAAGCGAATTGCAATGCAGCTGTCGAGTTCGCTCTGACTGGCATTTGTTTGAACTCAGCGTTATATTTGTTTCTGTTCCATACGGGTTTTGCTTCTCTGAAATTTTGTCCGTGGTACATTTTAACTGATAAATTGGTTTAACTTTTGTTAATTTTCGCAATAACGCGCGTAGTTTTCTTAAGCACACGGTACTTCAATAGAAGTCCATGAAAATTCTAATATCAATGGATTTATGTTGTTTGATTCAATGTGGTTCATATTTTTGTTGCCATTCTATCCCTATCTGACTTCATGGGCAAAGAAATTCTCTTCACAAACCTCTAACTGGTTTTGTTCGGTTGTATATATCGTGGCTTCTAGAGAAAGATGATGCTTATTATTCTTCTTCACTAATGAGTGTGGTATAAAGTAACTCATTTCAAGATACTTGGTTCCCATAAAACTCTTCTTAAGCTGATAATATCTTTTCAGAGGCACGCTTGAAACTTCTTGAATTAGAAGTTTAATAAACCAAGAATTCAGAAAATACGATCTTCAAAGTCAATTTTAGGAGTGCACAGCCCTAAATTCGCCTCCTACTCGAAAATTTACTCCGAAAATCTATTAAAACCATCCAAAAGCGTTTTTTTTTAACAGATATCATATGGCATTGCTGATCACCAGTATTTAATCGACTAGTGAGAAGCTGAATCTCCTTCCCTTTTTAGCTTGCTCATGAAGTAAGCTTTCTATTCATTAATCTATTGAGCAGTCGCTAGCAATAATAATAGGACTTTAGAATAAACTTCACATGAGTTAATTAATCTTCCATTCATGAATTAATGAATTAATCGCTTAATTTAGCAGAATTAAAATCATTAATTCATCGTAACTACTTCTTACGATCTATGGGATCTGCTTGCGGAAGAGGGACGGCTACTTGCGGTTAATTTCCTATTTTTTCAAGAGTTAACACCCTAAACTTAAACTTAGAGCCGATCTCAATAAAGTCTTTAGTTATACATAAAAGCGACATGGTCCGCACTGTTGTCGCCAACGATGTTAAATACGACTACAATTTCCTCACGACATTGGGTGAAGGTAGGAACCAATGGCTTGGAAGTAGTTAATATTTTAATTAGGGAGATACGGCGAGGTCAGGAGAGCGATACACAACATCACAAGCATCCCTAGAGCCATCAAGGTCATCCGGAAAAACACCACGTCCACCAAAAAAGAAAACGCGCTCATGATGAAAGAAGTGGAATTTCTGAGAGAAATAGTAATAATTTTACTTCTTGGGGGTTTTAACACAAAAAAAAAATAGGATCACCCAAACGCTGTTGGAGTGATCGAATATTACGATGACCCTTATGGCTTGCATATCGTGTTTGAGTTGCTGAAAGGCGGAAATCTACACGATAAATGGAGTAGAGGCGCTAAATATAGCGAACTAAGAGTCGCAGAAATCATGAAAGAACTGCTCAGCACAGTGAACTATATGCATAATAAAGGGATCGTTCACAGGTAGTAGCGTGGATTGGAATACGCGAGACAAAGCTTTTATCATTATATTATGCTAGGGATATCAAGATGGAAAACATTCTCTTTGTTACTGAGGACAGCAAGTCGATTATTAAACTTTGCGATTTCGGAGCTGCCATAAAATTTGATCCTTCGAAAAAATTGACTGAAAACAAAGGAAAGGTAAGTTGATTTTCCCTGATCTTCTCATAATTCGCTTTTTTTAATTACAAAAGCTCCTGTACACGGCTCCCGAGGTCTTGAAAGGAGAATATAATGAGAAATGCGATATATGGTCTTGCGCTGTTATTCTATTTATGCTGATTGCAGGACGTCCGCCTTTCGACGGCTTCGACAGGGAGCAGCTCAAAAAGCATATAGAACGAGTCGAGTATTCCATGAAGGGCAAGGGATTTGAGAAAGTTTCTGAAGAAGTGAAAGACCTGATTCAAAACATGCTTCAAGCGGATACCACAAAAAGGTATTCCGCTCAGCAGTGCTTGGACCACCCTTGGTTCCAGAAAATGTTCACAGAAGAAGAAATCGCAAAAGATATTGACCCTGGTGTCATGGAAAATGTGGCTACGTTCACGAGTATGTCGAAGCTGAGGACTGCTTTTTGGACCTTCCTTATCACGTACTTTTCACCTCATGAAGACATTATAAAAATCATCGACACGTGGAACGCTCTCGATAGAAGAGGGCGTGGTGTCCTATCAAAGGAAGAGCTTAACAAAGGTAAAAACTATCTGCTTTATTATGCCCCTTTTAATCGAAATAATTGACAAATAATAAGGTTTTGAGATCGCCTTTAAAAAGGAAAGAAAGGTCACTATTGATTCAATATTTAACTCTCTTGATATTAATAAATGCGGTTCTGTGGAATTCACTGGTGACTGGGTTCGGAATTTCAGTTGATGTGACTGAACTTGATAGGTTTCTTGATTGCTGCTTTCGATAAGAGCTCGTTCTTAAATGACACTAAAATCCATCAAATGTTCAGGCTTTTTGATAAAGTATGTGACAATGGTTTCAGCAAGTTTTGACATAATTGATAGAATGAAGATGAGTTAATATCCGTTGAAGAATTTAAGGAATTTTTGACACCCAACAAAGGGTTTAAAGATTATGTTGAGCATGGCGAGCTGATTCGGGATGTGGGACTTGAATTTAAAGATACGGTATTAAATTTTGTTTGAATGAAAAAGGCTGATCAAGGTGGATAGGTCACATATGAGGCGTTCAGAAGCACTGTCTTAAAGCATTTTGAATACCGGATAACTCCTTGAAGAAGAGTTACACTACAAAAAATTCACACGGACTTACTTTTTGGGTGGCAGCTAACTCTCAAAGGTATATAGCAGCTTGGCAATGCTTGGTTTCGTCAACAAATTACTCAAATGTACACTCAAAGTTATTATTCCTCAACTAATAAACCTTGACGATTAGCTGTATTTATGCTCATCAACTTAGAAAAACTTGAACCTTATCTATGCCATCAGAAATTTTTTTCCTTCGGAACTCTTTTCCGAGCCGCAAATTTTTTTGCATTGGTGTCATAGATCGCGGCTTGATTAGTGCTCATCAAATCCGTTTTATTGGTTTAAAAAGAACGTATTGCCAAAAAAAAACGAGATTCTAGCTGATATCGAAATACGTTCCAGTCCATTAGTTTAGATCCTCTTCCAAAATTTCGCTGTAGGAGATTTTAGTAGTTGTGGAAGCAACAGTAACAGGAACATGTTGTCTCATTTTGAAAAGTCGATGACTATTCAACATTTTAAAGGAAGCAAGGTTGCATTGACGAATTCATTTTGGTGGTATTAGTTATTCATGAATTAAATCAGACTATTAAAGACAAACACCCTTAATAACACGGTCAGATGATTCCAATTTATATTTACATTTTAAAGAGTTCTGATAAAGAGAATTCTCATTTACACCTCTGAAAAAACATGAGACTAAGAGAAGTGTACATGATCCAGGATAGTCTAATCGCGTTATAAGAGCAACCAAGCAGCAACTGTAAGCGAGAACTATCATATTTCACTTCTATTTCTCAAAAGGCGTTCTCTGTGCTCTTTTCTAAAAAATCGGTGAGTTCTTGAAAAAAATGATCTTGAGCAAGCAAGTCCTTGCTTAATTATCTGTAGGATTACTAACTTTGAATCTAGAAAGGCACATAGAGTGTGGGAAAATCGAATATAAGCGTGTTAGTTTTAGAGCGTTAGCTATAGATTAATCCTTCGTGCTGTAAATGGCACTGCTTTTTCATATAAGGGGATCTCTTTAGTAACGAATCAAAACCAAAAGAGGACAGGTTGTTCTTATGCCTGTGATTTGCAATGATTTAAGTTATTCTAAACAATTGTGTTCATTCAATTCGCACTGATTCTCTCGCCTTATAGATAACCCTTTGCATGGAAAACACCAGAATCTGAAACTTTTTCAACAGATTTTCATGAAGTTTTGAAAGGAATGTTAGACTCATCAATTGATATAATTATTTTGCAGCTCACGGTTTCATTTTCTACAAAATTTGACCAAATTTAATAAAATCCATCATGGCCACTTCCAACCACAATCTACTTCAAACTTTTCTGCAAGTCTTAGAGATCCGCCAGGCTCTCCCGGCTGCTCTGATGACACTATCTTACCAATAGAAAAAAACTAATTGAATGGAGCTAATTTTAGATACAGATTTTCGAGCTGTTTCATTTAAGACTTATTATTAATGTTCCGATTTCCACATCTGAAAAATTTTATAGATAATTAATCTTTGCGTTTTACAAACTTATGGGAAGTGCTTGCAGAACAGGAAATCCCCCGATCACTCGTGAGAATTTGCTATTGCTTTCTTAAAGTTTGACTAAACTCTATAGATCCAATCCAAACCAAGGGCTTTACGATACATCAAAGCGACATGGTTCGAGCGGTCGAGGCTCATGTTGTGAAACACGACTACAATATACTAGCCGCACTCGGTGAAGGTAACTATTGAAATTTTTTTTTCTCCAACTCAAGAAATTAGGTGGATACGGCGAGGTCAAGAGAGCTATACACAAGATCACTAACATTCCTAGAGCTCTCAAGATAATGAACAAAGGTGTCTCCTTCAATAAGAAAGATAACGCACTGATGAGGGAAGTGGACTTCCTAAGAGAAATAGTAACGACTTTTCTCAAGAGAAAGTATTTAATTTTTTAGGATCACCCACATGCTCTTCGAGCCGTTGAATATTATGAAGACGATAGCAATTTTTATATCGTGTATGAGCTAATGAAGGGTGGAAACCTATACGATAAATGGCTCAAGGGAACGAAATTCTCTGAGGCGAGAATCGCAGAAATTATGAGACAAGTGCTGAGTGCTGTGAGCTTTATCCACCGAAAAGGGATCGTTCACAGGTAAAACGTTTGAATAACTCCTCAAGAGCTTTTGTTTACACTGTAGAGACATAAAAATGGATAATATTCTCTTAGTGACTGACGACAGCAAGTCAACAGTTAAGCTTGCTGACTTTGGAACCGCTGTAAAGCTTAATCCTTCGAAAAAATTAACTGAAAAGAAAGGCACGGTATAGTGATCTCGGCAAACTTTTCTCTTACTTTTTTTCTAAAAAATAGCTTCAATATATGGCTCCTGAGGTCCTGAAAGGAGATATATATAACGAAAAATGCGATATATGGTCTTGCGCCGTTGTCTTTTATATGCTCCTCTCAGGCCAACAGCCTTTCGATGCTTCTAACGAAGAGGGTGTAACAAAAAATATCCTGAGGGCAGAAGTTTCGACCTCACGCAAAGGATTCGATAAGGTCTCTGAAGAAGCGAAAGACCTTCTCCGCAACATGTTTCAAGCTGATATCACCAAAAGATATTCCGCCCAGCAGTGTTTAGACCATCCTTGGTTCCAGAAGATGCTACCAGAAGAAGAAATAGAGAAAAGTATTGACCACGAGGTGATGGCAAACGTAGCTGCATTCACAGGGATGTCTAAGCTTAAGAACGCTTTCTGGGCGTTCTTCATTGCGTATTTCTCTCCGTTGGAGGATAAAGTAAAAATCATCAACACATGGAATGCTCTGGATAGAAAAGGGCGCGGTGTTTTATCGAAAGATGAACTTAATAAAGGTAAACTGCTTGATCATTCCCTCTCATCTAATTGAATTAATGATAATTAACTAGGCTTTGAGGTTGCTTTTAAAAACCAAAAGACAGTTAATATCGACTCCGTATTCAGCAACCTTGACATTAATAACTGCGGTAGGATTGAATTTACAGGTGATATGCTTCATTATTTAAGCTAATTAATACGATTTTATTAGGGTTTTTGAATGCTGCTTTTGATAAGAGCTCTTTCTTAAATGACGACAGAATCCAGCAAATGTTCAAGATATTCGATAAAGTATGAGTTTATTTGTTTCTACCAAGACTAATGATGATTAATAGGATGAAGATAATATCATTACAATCGAAGAATTCAAGGAGTTTTTGACTCCAAATCAAAAGTTTCAGGGCACTAGCGAGCATATCCAGTTGATCAATGACATGAGCAGAGAATTTCAAGATCAGGTATCAATTCAATCAGTTCGGACTTTGATAATTTTGAATAGCTCTCATTTGAGGCATTTAAAAGCACCGTGATAAAGCACTTTGGATACCAAAGTACCCCTTCTGCAAATTAATGGTCACAATCCTGATGGTATAATGAGAACACTTATAGCATTTTTCCCTCATCTCTTCATTATTTATCATTAACAAACTCTTAAAAAGCATCCAGCTGCTTCTGATTTGAAATTTCGGTCGTCTGCTAAAGTAATTCGACTAACAATTACTGAAAAGCGGGTTTTTGTCAACCTGCAGTGCTTAAAACTTCATATATTAGTATCTCAATTTAATTCTCGAATAAAGGTTTATACATCAAACAAAGTTCAATTTTAAATGCTAATCGAATACGCTGCTTCGCTTTCTATCTCTAAAACCGATGGGAACTTATTAGGTTAATTATTCGCAATGACATTTCGGTTCTTATCAAATATACTCAAATGATTAAACAGATAAGGAAAAAAAGAAAGTCATCTCTTTTGATTTTCGTCGCTAATTCACTTCAGCAAGTCGTTGAATTCTTCATCATCTGTTCTTTTGTATTTTCTTCACGTTCAAACCTACAGTGGGTTTACTTCCTTTATTTTTCCTTTCAAGGTAGCTAACCTACACATTCAGCCATCAACAAGGCTAAGTTCTCTTTGCCATGCTTCTTCCGATGGGAAAAGAGCAGCTCTCAAAAAGTTTCAATGCATTTAGATATAGCTCGTTAATTTCTCTCCATTATCAACTCTCGAGCTCTAATACATTTCGCAGAAGCGTTTGGGTCAAAACTTTACATTTTCTTGATCTTACCGCCAAGCTTGACTAGAAAGGCTTTCGATTTCATTGCTAACGCAAGTTTTATCTCAAGTTCCTAATTTTAAAAGTTTTTCTACCGTTTGGATTCATCATTTTGCTTATTCTTTGCGCGAATGCCTTTAGTTAAATCGAGTTCAGTCCCCAATAACACTAAGGCACAGCGCTTCGAGGCCGAAAGATGTGCTATTTCTCCAAAAAGCAGGCATTCTACTCCTAGTTAAAAGTTCTGCATCATCAATTCTTAATAGCTCCTCACCTAAATCTAATGAAACTGGAGGCAAGTAAGTGAATATTTATTTAGTTCTTAATGCGAGTATAAAAACTGGCTTCAACCATACCTTAGGATAATTCCTCTCTTTCGAACATGGAGGCAAATCATACATCCACCAGTTCACAGAAAACAAAAATATCAAACTTTTTACGCGCTTAATAAATAAAAGCAACATAAAGCACCTCATATCTTAACTCTCAAAATAAAAAACACCGGCCCTCCATTACTTGAAATAGTTCTTCGGTGCGTATTTAAGTAATTCTTTGCTCAGGTACTTGACAAAACTGTCTCTGTTGACCTTTTGCAAGTTCATCTTCAAGAGAATATCAATGTCTCCAAGAATTTGGAAACACCTTTCCGAGGTGATCAACAGCTCACGGCCGCCATCCGAGGACGACAGCTGGACATCTGATTCTTTTATCGAGGTATTGGTGTTGGCATCGGAATCCGAAGCGACAGAAAGCACCAAAAATGGGAAATAATGCTTCTTTGTGTAGTTTAATATCTTTGCTTCAGACTCGGCTTTCACTATGATATTCCCTTCTAATCCTCTTCCTTCCTTTGACGAAGAAGTTGCTTTTTTGTTTGAATTTCCGGTCTGAGCCTCTTTCTGAGAAGAAGACTGGCTGGCCCGCGCTTCTCTTCGTTTATTCCTTTCTGTAAGACTTCTTACGGCCAAGTTTTTGGTAATCAGCTCTTGGAGATACTCTATCTTGGCTTTCTTTTTCTCCTTCGCTTGTTTAATTTGCTCTTTCAATTGAGAAGTTTTCTCATGGCAGCGAGTGAGATTCGTAATTCCGTTCTGCTTTTCTTTCAGCAGCACGCATTTCTTTCTCTTTTCAATCACATTCGATGCGATAAGGACGTTTAACGCGTCATACACGCGTCTTTTGAGATTTTTTTCCTCTTTTGCTAACGACTCTTTTTTTATAAACCGCGCTCTGCTCTTCATGTCTTGGGCAAGAATCTCAGCGACTTCAATAAACGTTGTCTCCTGCTTCTCACTTAAAATTTCGAGCACTCTTCTACTGATCACCCTCAGTCCGTTAGACCCTCTCTTGCTTGACTGCTCTCCATCTAGATCCCATCCATCACTTTCAACTTCCATTGCTTCTTTTTTAATTAGTAACTTTTTCTTCTCGCTAAACTCTTGTTTGATCGTCCGTTCTTCTTGCTCTGAGTCTTCACCGGCGTTGGTCTCTTGAGAAAACCCGCCTTTTGGCTCGCGGATTGTTTTCACGGGAGATGCAATGGGCATTGCATCGAAATCTCGCAGCTCAGGCTCGACCTCTGGGCTTCCAAGCATGTTATTTATACGATTGATATTCTTAAAGTTAGTTTTTGTGGGTTTAGAGAATCTCTCAGACATGCTTTCTTCCTCGACTTTAACCTTTGATTTTTCAAATCCAAAGCTGTGACGAGACTCTTCAACCTTGACGCCCCACATCTGGCCGAGACTACTATCGTTGTATTCATCGAAGAAGAAACGATCCTCGTAGAAGGGGTTCGGACTGTGCAATCCGACGCTTTGAAAATCATCGAATCCGCGTAATCGATCGTATTCGATGCATTGATCAAAAAATTCTGATTCATCCTTGATGGAGGGCTGGCGACTGTAGTTGGGAAAGGCGGTGTTGCTCTGGTTGGTCTCGATTGCTCGAAGGAAGTTGACATCATTCATCAATGAAGTGCACGCAACGTGGATTTCGGATTCGTGGCCGCCATCCTCATCGTTGCATTTGTCTTGGTATTCTACTTTGATTGGTTGTTTCAGAAAAGCGCCGTCGATTTTGGTGAGAGATTGATTGTATGCTGGTGGATGGCTTTTGAAGTTTTGGATGTTGCTTTTAAAGTCGACTAGACCAACGGCGCTGGCACGAGTCATCGAATCCAATCCACCTTGATGAAAAATTTCTGAGAACTCCTGTTTAAGTTCGCGGAAATTATCGTTCATTTCTAAATTCCCGGTATTTCTTTCGCGCAGAGTTATAAATTCTAATACCAAAAATCAATTTTGATATTACCACTTTTGTTTCCGCCTCTAATATTTTGAATTAACCCCCCAATTTTATAATGAGAGTTGTCTCCTCTAAGGAATCATTTCCTCTGTATTGGCTTAGAATTATACCAGAAATCCTCCCACTCTCGACTTCTAAGCTCGAAAGTGCGAATTTTTCTCGCTAAACGATTTTATTCGAGGAGAATGGATGGCGGCAACATTGATTCAATCATCTAATTAAGATTCACTTCAAAAAGTCCTAATGAATAGCGCATTGAGTGCTCCAAAAGAAATTGGGAGGAAAACGACTGTATTTTGCCCTTTTTTCAAAATATGATTTCGTATTTGATCATAGATCACTCCGAAAATGCTCCTCCCAAGGAGCACAGCCCTTCAAGAGCTGCTAGTTGATAAGATATCAAGGTAGGAGCTCCTGAGAGGGATTTCTTTGAGGATAAATGATATATTCCCTGATAAATTTAGAGAATTCATTCTTGGAGGTCCCCATCCTCGAGGATTGGTCAGCACATTCCTCAAGCGACTAGTCCACATGCTGTGGATAGATCGAGACCCTGAGATTGTGGTCTTTGGCAGTCTTTCCAATGGAGACTCAGGATTCCAACATCAATTAAATTTTATGTAGAATGTATTAACGGTCATTTTTTTCAAATTTAGATTTTTTTGGTTTTTATCGGACAAAAAAGAGCTCATAACTTTCGCGGGACACGATTCGACTTTAAAAACATAAAATATCAGAGATAAATCAGCAATTGCTTGCTTTGTCCATCAGAGGATGACCAAAAATTCAAAAAATGAATATCGTTTATGTGCTATTCAAGGTTCTCCAACTCTAGCAAGTTGAAGAAAGAAGTCCATGCAGCTCATCTTGATATGAGATGCATACGGTGACTTCGAATTTTTTATTCTGATCTGATGCAAATTCAGGTTTATTCGCAATCTAGGGCACGCGTAGGTTCAATTTCCTTGAGAGAGATAACAAAAAGAAACTTGATACAGCAGTATCTCATTCCGACTAAACGCGGAGAGTTGATTCCTTCTGCTGTAAAAGCGGACTGTTTTTCATAGAGAAGCTGCCTTCGACTCGTAGCGAAGGCTTTTACCTACCCAATTACCCAGTAACCAGACTTCCGCTGTGTACTTGGCCTCGCTGTTAAGTTGCAAACTAAATTGCAGAAAAAATTTTATAAAATAATATTGCGATTCGCGCACGCATTTGAAGGCAATTATCATTTAAAATCGATAAAGATTCTATTTTAGAATCAAGTAGTTAGCTGCTTCTTGTTAAATCTTACCGTAAACTAATGCAAGATTGCCTTTTCACTTCATTATAAAGGACCTAACTCATTCAGATGCTTTGTTACCAAAATTTTCCAGTTTATTCACGAATCATTCGAACTATATCTTTTAATCCTATAAAATTTTGTAATGAAGCAAAGGAAACTGTATAGTGATGATAATACAATGGAATGGATAAGTTTCGTGGAGAAAGAGTACAGTGAATATCGATATTTCCGAAAATGATGGAAATTTCTGGAATTATTTACTTTTATAGCAGGAAACTCAAGGAAATCAATGAGATGATGGTCTATGGACCAACCTCTGAACTTCAAAAGCAGTATTGAGAATTTCCGAGCGATTTGCTGAGTTTGGGTTTGTTATTTCATTGAACTCTGAATTATTCTTTCAAGAAATCAACAAATTTCACTAAATCTTTGAGAAACATCTTCGTTTCTACAGCAGGACTGTTGATGGAAAGATTTATGTATTTTCTCCAGTCATATTCGCTGGCAAATAACTAAATGGTAAATATTCCTCTATTGAGACTCAGAATCCTTGACTATCTTGAAATTTTGTTGCTAATTCTGTCGGCCTTCGTGACTTGTCCTCATTTTAGTTACATAAGATGCTCTGCATTCAAGTAAATGATGCTTTTCAATGTTTTTAGAGATTTCTACATTCCTGTTAATTTTGTATGAGAATAGAGGAAATACAACAGGTCTAACCTAAAATATTTCTTATTAGACTGGAGAGGGAGAATAGGAAGCCTAATATATTGAGAATCTCAAAATAGCCCATTCTTTTCGATTTCTTTTAGAGTTTTAATTGGACCTTCGGTCTCTCCCTTGAATCTGATTAATGCAGTGGAATAAATTAGAGAAATGATTAATCATTTGATCGTTTTTACTGATGAATCAAAAGGGGCTTCAACTAAATCTTCTCTGATGTAATAGCATGGAGACTATCAAACAAGCCTCTTTGTGTCTTCTACATGATGTTGAGTATATATCTGAAAGGCATTTAACGTTTATTCATTTATTTTAATTAGAGATTTGTCTGATTCTAAAAATCAATTCTGATTTAATCACATTCAAAAATCGCTGACTTGCATATTCAATTTTTTGAGTTATATGATGAGACCGGCACCTATCTAATAGTGATATTTTCGATCCAAAAGGCTAACGAACTGAAAATGGCACATTGCTTAGTTAGAAACTGCTGAACTTGAAGTTAGACCCCATCCGATAGATTAGATAAACTGATAATAGAAGGTTTGTCCTTTTTTACAACTATGTATTGATTACAGCGGGTTATAGGGATAACCAGGAGTTGAAATCAAGGCTAAAACCTTTAAATGCAGTTATTAATACTACTTACCTTGGATTAATGCTTTTAATAATGTCATCTTCATAGTCACATTTGATGAAAAACGAAAAAATCTAAGTTTAATTAGAATCCAACTCCATCACACTCGAGGAGGTTGGCGAGTGTTTTCATCATTCAGCGACATAAATACATTCATTTTTTATAATTCGATTCAGAGTTTCTAACAAATTACTAACCTGAGCACTAAATTTTCAATCTTTTTATGACAAGGATCATTATGAAAGTATGCATCACGAATATTGAACCTTTCTAACCTAGATATATCACGAAACCAGCTCTTTACTTAGCAAAAATGTTTTTCAAAAACTCATCGAGTTCAGCCCATGACTCCTTATCGGCTTTCTCATTATACTCGAGCAGAGCCGTCATTTTAAAATCAATACCTCTTTGAGTGGCTTCAGGCACTGTGAAACCATGCTTGGCGCCAGGATAATTAACGAATTTGTACTCAATTCCAAGCTCATCGAATTCTTTCTTAAAGGCTTCAATGTCCTCAGGCGTTATCGATGGGTCTATCTCACCATTGCAAACGAGGGCTTTTCCTTTGTATTTCCCTTTCTCAGTTTTCACCAACGCATTCATGCGTCCATGGAAACATGCTACTCCTTTCAAATCCATTCCAGATCTGGCGGCATTCAGAACAATTGTTCCACCATAGCAGTATCCGACGGCAGCAATCCTCTCTCCATCGACCTTTTCATGGCTTTTGAGAGTATCGTAAGCTGACTGGAAAAGAGCCAGCGTTTTGTCGATATTCTTGAACTGCTCTTCAATGGTCGCACGAGCGTCTGTCAAAGTGCAGTGGACTTTGCCCCCTCCGAACATATCGAGAGCAAATCCGATGTAGCCCATTTCGGCGAGTTGGATAGCTCTCCTTTTAGTGTATTCTCCGTTGCCGAAGGCATCATGGACGATAAGGATGCCTGGTAATTTCTCTTTCTTGCTTGAATCATAGGCTAAAAAGCCTTTGAGTGTTGAGCCTTCACCGTAGGCGATTTCTTCGGTTTTGATTGTGGATTCGGTGGATACCATGGCTGGAAAAACTTGCTTGATTTTTCTAATTTATTCGATATAGATTCTAATGTGTATTAAACCAGCAATTAATTAACTTGGGTCTCGCAAAAGGAAAAAAAAATTTTTTTCTATCGGAGTCTGTTAGGTGGTGAGTTTTCTTTTATGAAATAACTATTACTTGCCATAGCAGCTGAGAATCTTCATGAGCATTTCCTTGTTTCCCATACAATGAGAACTTGAACAGATAGAAAGTCATCGGATAAATTTCTTCTTTAAATGGGTGTTTTTCCCTCTATATCTAAGTTTTCATTAGAGGTATCAATTCTACGAGCTAAGCTATTCCTCTTTGAAATATGATAGACGCTTATAGATCAAATGTAGAACCTTTATCTTTGAATATAAGTCAAACTCGGCTTCTTATTTCGCGAAAATAGTTTTCAAGAGCTCATCAAAGTCAGCCCATGAATCCTTATCGGCCTTTTCATTATACTCAAGCATAGCCGTCAAGCCCAGATCAATTCCTCTTTGAGTGGCCTCTGGGAGAGCGAATCCATGCTTAGCCCCAGGATAGTTCACAAATTTGTAGTCAATTCCAAGATCAGTAAACTCTTTCTTAAAGGCCTCAATTACCTCAGGCTTTACAGCAGGGTCAATCTCGCCATTGCATACAAGAGCTTTTCCTGTGAATTTTCCTTTCTCTGATGTCGTCAGAGGCTCCAAACTTCCATGGAAACTAGCTACTCCTTTCAAATCTAATCCGGCTCTTGCAGCATTCAGAACAATGGCTCCGCCATAGCAATATCCCATGGCAGCAATCCTACCATCACATTTTTCATGGTTTTTGAGAAGATCGTAAGCCAACTGGAAGCGAGCTAGAGTCTTATCGAAATTCTTGAATTGTTCCTCAATAACCGCTTGAACATCTTTCAAGTTTATGTGGCAACTTGCTTTTGGTCCATCTCCATACATATCGATGGCGAATCCCACGTAGCCCATTTCAGCTAGTTGAATTGCTCTTTTGTGAAATCTTTCTCCTGGGCCAAAACCATCATGGACGATCAAGACACCTGGCAATTTCTCTTTCTTGCTTGAATCATAAGCAAAAACACCTTTGAGTTTCTTGTCCTCGCCATAGGCGATTTCTTCCGTTTTGATTGCAGATTCGGTGGATACCATGCCTGATCTTTAAAATTTATGAATGTTATGTTAAAATTGGATACTAACAGCGTGTTTATTAGATTTAGGAAAAATTAATGAATCACTGATTGAGACGTGAAATATGATAAGATGGGTGGAATGCTGGATATTGGAGAAAGCGAGGAGGTAGGCTTTCTATTGTAACAAATTCAAGGAGTTTCTCATGTGCTGGTCGCATCTCTCTATGTTTGGGCTCATGAAACACTCTAGACGAAAAGTCTAAAGATTTCGACTTGATTGAACCTAGGATGTGTAAATGATATTTATATATTATAGATTTGAATCGCATGAGTTTGAAGTGGAAATTACCCTGGCGTGTTGACTCCCTTTGGGAGATTATAGAATAGAGAGGCGCAAGAATGGCTGGAATTCTTCAGGAAATTTTTATCCCGAATCATTTGAATTGATTTCTTCTAATTCCTCATACCTACAGAATTTTATCATCAATCTTCTACGACTATCATTAATACTTTGGAGAAATCGTAATCTATTGAAAGTAAAAGAGAAACAGATTAGGATGAATCTCTCTAAATGTAAATTTCGAAAGAAGAAACACCAAATCGAACCTCTAACTGATTGAGGGAGAGAGAGAGATTTATATAGCAAAAAAATTGTTTTGAATTTGATATGTTACTTTAATATATAATTTCATAAAAGTGAATCCAAATCTTTTTATACAACACCAAATCAAGTCTGACAAAAAAATTTCACATTTTCTTACTCACACAACTCAAATAAATTATCTTTACAAATTCCCTTCACCTCTAGCAAGCTCCATTTTTGTGATTTGTAAATCAAAAGAATTTTTTGATTCAATTTTTTTGGATTCGATTTCCATTTTATTTGAGAGATCTGAAACGCAATTCAGTGCACATATTCCTTTTTTGGATTCCTGATTAGCATATGGTAAATTCTCTTTATTTTCGTCGGAGAAGATTTCACAGTCTTTCTTTTTCTATTTCCAATCAATAAATAAATACTATTGCCAAAGGGACAAGTAATTACCATATTGTACTTTGTAAGATAACAACTCTTACAGAGTCCCAATGCAAAAAGCTTATCATGTGGGCAGTTCCAAGGCTTTTTCATTCGACCCTCTTTCATGTAACAACTGCTGCAAAGTCCTTTCGCATAATGATCCCTTGACGAGTGTCCACACACCATAATTCTAAATTTCATTTAGTCCGATGCAATTAAATATTTTTCATTACTTTTTCTTATTTTTCTGAATGAGAGGAACTCTATGCACCTCCTCTTCATTTTTATTTTGTTTGACTTCAATCTTTTTATTTATCATCAACCGGAAGAGCTTTTTGCTTTTTAACTCCTTGTTTCTCGAGATAATAGGAGTGTTCGTAATATTGGAGTTTTTGTTAATGAGATTCAATTGGGTGTGATCTTTCTTGAAAATTGTTTGACCGTTTGCATCCACAGATTTGCTTAAGAGGGATTTTTCCAGTTCACAAGCAAGTATATTCCCAGAAAATTCGATTGGTTGCGGCTCTATAACTGTTGCTAGCAGAAAATATTTGAGATATTCTTGTAGTTTTTGCATCATTGCAAAGTGCGACTGCTGAGTTTTCATATCTAAGGCTGAAGACAGGATGATACTTTCAGGAATAATGGTAGTTTGCATGAGCGGGTAAGTGAGGTCTTTTTGAAATTTGAAATATTATAGTTGTTTTGTGATTGTTTTTATCAGTGTTTTTGTTCAATAACGGATAGCACTGCAGCTATCCACAACACAAACGATTAATTTTTTTGAATTCAAAAACTAATTTGAAAAATATTGCCTCTCATGATGCGCTTATCACTACTGACACCGAAAAGCCTTCCTGTCTAAACCTATTAAACATCTTTTCATTGGAATTAATGTCATTCCACCTATTCTTTAACAGATTTCTAATCTGATCATGACATCTTTGCTTTCATGAGGTTTCCGATTAGATCCATTTAATCATATTAACAAAGTCGATCACTACTTAAATAATGGTTGCTATCACAATTTACTGACTTTGGAATATTTTTCTAATCTCAACGTATTTCTTTTCTATATATATGTATAATCAATCACTTTGCGATTACAGAGTTAAAAACATTTTACTCTGAACTAATTAACAGGCACCAGTTGATAATCAGCAATTTTTTGGGAGTATCCTTGATCAAGGATCGCTCCTGTCTTCGTGATCGCGGTGTATGTGACCTCGTTCTCATCCACGATCACCTTCCAGAAATAATTCTCATGATTGTTGAAAACCGCCAAAATGCCTGTTGAATTATTCTCTGTGCATTTTTGTGAATTTGCACCCCAGTTTCCGTCCCCTAGGTAAACGGTTCCTTTCGGGTTGTACTTTCGGCCGGTGAGCGGGAACGTCCTTTTAAAGACATGGACATGGTTCTCGAATGCCGCAAGGAAGCGGAAATTATCAAATTCAGGTACCCAATACTGCTCCGCTTCAATGACTGGAGTACCGCATGAGGAGTAGATTGGATTGTGATACTGGGCCATTTTTAGGTACTCAGGGTGCTTATATGAAATTGATTTGATGAAATCAAGCTGTGAACCGTAGAAAGGCGAGAGATAAGCGCTGTCTAGATTCAAGAAGAGGATTTTGCCAATGAGATGGTAGTCGTAAGATTTCCTGTCGTTAATCTCTGGGATAATTCTCTTGCTAGGATTCGTTGGGTCGCGTTTGGTGCTTTGAGCCATCCAAGCGAAGAGCCATGGCCCTCCTTCATCGATAGTAATTTGTCTTTGAGAGTTTGGATCCAGACCGGCGTCGTGATTGCCAACTCCCATGATGAGAGGGACGAGTCTTCCGACCTTCTTATTAAGGTCATCGAACATGGTAAGGAAGCCATCCCAAGCGTAGTAACAATGCCTAATATTGTTGTCATAGGCAAGATCACCGCCAATGAGAACCACATCAGGGTTGGTATAACTGATCTGCGTCATGATTTGTCGGGAGATCTTGTTCTCGCCGGCATCTCCTCCTTGGATTATCGTCATAGGCGCCTTATGATCTTTATCAGGGAGAGTGCGATAACTATGAGCAGCCTGAATCTGCCCATCGTAATAGACTTGGATGTAGTAGGTCGTATTAGGGTTCAAATTCTCGATCAAACCGTGATGGCAGACTCGTTGACCTTTAGCTTCGATCTTATTGATCAAGAAGCTCTGAGGCTGAACCGAATTTTTGCCGAGCTTACCTTGCAACAGCGCGAGATCATCAACCTCTTCATAGTAGAGAGTGATGTTTGTTACATCCACATGAGTGTGAACATTGATGATGACCGCAGTTGAAGCGTCCTCAGGAAGCGTGGCGAACAAATGGCAAGGTGGACCCGGTCGGCATTGGGTATCAAGCGTAAAGTGTCTTGTAAGCTTGCTGCTCCAAGATACGAGGTCGCCATCGAAGACAAAACCGTGATTTTCGTTGTTGTATACTACGACGCAGGTGTTTTGGAACAATATCGTGCCTCCGAAGGAAAATAGCGCGATTAACACCAAAACAAGCTGCATAGCTGCCGTGGAGTTTTGCGCAGCTATTCTAAACACTCTGAAAAGCCTTTCGAACCGTGAATTCGTGGGCTTTGCAGCCGAAGGGTATTGGCGATAAAGGTGGTTTCTATATTCGTTAAGCAGGATTAAGGCTGACAGAATCACTGACCAAGGCGCGCTAATCATGTCAAAAGCCATGATGGCAATCGGAGCCGTGGAGAAAAAGGTTGCGGAGATCCAAGACAGAATGTTGGCTGCAGTTGACAGACATGTGCTTTTCTCATCAGTATCTTCGACGATGTCCTCATCATCTGTTTCGGTTGTTTCCAATGTTTTATTCTTAGTTTCTGTGCCGACTAGTTCGACGTCGGTATATTCTAACGGAGAATCCAATTTGCGCTTTTTACGCGTTGAGCTTTTGAGGCGACTCTTTAGCTTTTCAAAGAAAGGAAGTAATTTGGCAATCAAATAGAAGACAAGACCGATAATAGTCAAAACAGATGCAGCAAGAATGCCAATGTAGTCTTGGTAGGTGAAATACTTCCCGTGGAAGATAGGAACCCACTCAAATACCATTCAGAAGTTTTGTTTGTTCTTTGTAAACGAATATTAAATTATTAAGTAAGCATAAATTTTATAGTTTGAAAGTACCTCAGGCCTCAGGAGTGAGCCGCTTAATTGGAAAACGGAAATTTTTTAAAAAGCGAATCACTGAATCTATTGGTGAAATGGTCGGTGTGGAGGTTTCCGGTATAATCTAACGTTGAGCCAGTCATAGCTTCTAAGATATTTAAAAAAAAAAGAGAGATTTGCAAATATAATGGCCAGTTCAGGTTTTTGTATGGCGTTATAGTTCTCTGAGCGGAAAATGCTATCAGGCAATGTAATATGATGTATGTGATCATTGAGATCTGTCACGTCTATCTCGGTACGTTTGAGAGCTAATACCATGAAGATTGAAACTTAGTGACTGTTCAAATGATCAGCTATATTTTAAATTGTTCTATAGAGAAATTTGATTTATGAACACGTTCGATTATTTTTCATGGAGAACCATGACTTTTTTCTCGTAGCGATCAGTGATGGCAGAGCCTTTAGTTAATCGTTTTCAAAGTTGCTGAGGGATCCTGTCATGATAGAAAGGAAGTTTTCCCAACTCGAAAAAAAAAATTAGAATCAGGAGAGAATTAGAGATAACGTGCAATACCAATGCCTTATCGACTTTCCAGTACAGCTGTTAGGCCTTTTTCTTCTTATTTTGCGAATAAGCGCGAAGAATTTCATATATTTTGATTATAATAAGGTAGATTTCGGTCTTTTCTTTTTTCCTAATCTTATATCAAGGCAGCTCTCAGATTTTTATATTCTTATGAAGTCTCGTTTCAGCAGATTAGCAATTTATTACCTATTTTAACCTTTATCCAGAGCCCCAGAGTGCTATTAGTGTTCTTGCTATCCTATCTGTGTCCAATTCATTGATCGAATCATTTATAAACCAATAATAGCATTTAGTCTTCATTCTACGTTGTGCTAAACGGAGTTAGAGGTTTCTTCGAGGGTGCTTCTCCCAGGTATATCAAATCTCATCTTTCTCACCTCTTTTGAAATTTTGAGTTTATTTCGCTACTTACATGAGACATTCGGAACTCTTGAATAGCAAATACCAATAGAAAAGAAAAAACAAAGCGAATATGGTCAGACAAGTAATTTAAATCAATCAGCATATAAACACGATTTCTCATTACTCCTTCCTAAGTTCTGACAATTAATAGTAAAATAACACTCTCTTTCGCCTTCTTTTCTCCATATCTAAGCAGGATCTAACTTAACACATAAGCCTTAGTGACACGGCTAAGTCATCGTAGGGGTTGTAGACTCATATTCTCAGCTAAATAAATGACAATAAGATTGTGAAAGGATTTCTCTCTCTCAACAATTAAGTACAAAAATAAAATATTCCACGTATTTTCCTTTTGTATTTTTCCATTGGTTTATTAGTCTCTTATTTTAAAAAAGGAACTCATCTGTTACAAACGAATCTAGTGACTCCTGTAGGGTCGTTATTAGTTCCTCATAACGATACCCCGAAGCGAAATTGCTTGCAGAAACTTTTCGCAACTTCTTATGCTTCATCATCTCCCGCGTTATCTCGTAGTATCTGTTCGTAATGTAAATATTTTTCAGGTTCTGCAAGTACGAAAGCGCCCGTAATTGGTCCAGAGTAAACGTATCCATTTTCAAATCAATCGAAATAAAAAGCTCCTCAAGCCCTCTCATCCCATTGCTCTCTTTCAAATACTCAAGGAAATGCTTCGGTGGCTTATCCTCAGTATCAATGAGGTTCGCGATCCGAAGCGCTGGCATTTCTATCGAAAACAGCAGTCTGAAGTCTTGCCCATTAATTCGATTTTCCCTTAATGATAACTCCTGCAAATTCTTGAAATGATGCTCGTAGCGCTTGAACACCTGGATATAATCCCGCGGGAGTGACAGGCTCTCCAATTTGAGCACAGTGATCTGATTCATCAACTCTGACGAAACGATTACCTTCAATGCTGCGTTATCAAGCAGTGTTTTTTTAATCTCAAGTCTTGTGATGTTTAATGCTCGCTTAGGTCCGGCGAAAAACTGTTTTAAATCGATTTGTGAGAGCTTGATTTTAGATACCGAGAGACTTTCAAGCTCGTCTGTGGGGATATTTACAGGGAGGCCAGTTTGCGCCTCCAAATTTTTCATATACAGGTATCGGATAGGCGGAGTGCTGGTATCTTCCTTCATTTTTGAGGTTTTGATACGCGCTTCAAAACTGCGTGGTCCATTGATGTTTAATGGGATTCCAGACTTTTGAAAGAGGAGATAGAAGAAACTGACGCCATTGAAACAAATTTCCTTTAAATTTGGAAATCTGAGGGGCAGATCTGGGTACATCTGCACGAAGAGCGACTCATCGTACCGAATGTTGGACGATTTGAATTGAAACTCGAGGAGAGTGTTAGGATCGAGCATATCAAAGACGTATTTTAGGTCGATATCCGCGGATTCGCTGTCGATTAGATATAAATATTCAAGCCGCAGAGGCTTGCTCATGAAAAACAGACTTTTAAACAATTTAGTCGGATTTTGTACATCGCTGAGGTCAAGCTTGAGGCTCTTCACCTTCGGAAATAGAGGAAAATCGATACGGATTGTCCGACTCAACTCGCATGCCGAAAAGGACAGATCGAGTGTCTCAGCTTGAAATGAAAAAACAGGAGCGCGTTTGTAACTCACAAGTTTCATCAGCTGTTTCTCATCAACATACAGAGAGCTGCATTTGAACGTTTTTATGTGTTGAATGCCTGGAATCGTGAACAAATCGCCGATTTGAAGCATCTTGTCCTCATGTTCGTTCAAGAAGTCCAGCCACTCGATCTCCAGGTTCTCCAAATGCCGCAGATATTTCCCCATTTTGCGCAATATCATCCCTGGACTTACAAAATTGAAGATCCCTTGGAAGAATTTCCATTGGAGTTTGAGCGATTTGAGCTGGGTTGCCTTACGGACCGTGTTTAGAACCTCGTTGAGCTGCTTGGTGTTGACCTCGGATATGTTTACTGAGATTTCTTGGATGTTTCTCACCGGGAGATTCCCACAGGGCGAAGAGATGGGATTTTCGTGTTTTTCAAAGGCGATTTTCTCGAGCGACGAGAGCGAGTTCCTGTATTTTTTCAAGAAGAACTTCAAGTCATAGAAAGAATTTGGATAGAGCGTCTTAATCGCCGACGGATCGATCAAAAGCACGAAATTGCGCAATTCTCTGTAGCTGGCAGCAGCCAGGTGGTCTTTCCCGATGTTTTCTGGCTTGCTAAGCAAGCAGGAAAGGAGATCCAAATAGTCGATTGGTTTGATCATTGTTCGAGGTGGGGGGTCAAAAATAATTCATTTAATATATTCTGCTGGCCGAGACAGCAAAATATTTAAAAAAATCTGTGCTTGATTTGGACGCCAAATTAGTTAAAAGAACCTTATTTGGATTTTTCTCACATCTCAAATAACAATTTTATGCTAGAGATCCATTTGAAAGGAAAAACTAAAGATACTTAATCACCGTTTAGACCACCCGGAAAACAAAAACTCCAAAAATTTGTAGAATGCCTAGAACGATTACAATTAATGAATCTAAATGCATTCTTCGGTTATCTGCGCGGTAGAGACGGGTTCTGTTTCATCGCTAGAATTTGAAAGTTGACGAAGAATCGCTTTTTTCGGAAAGCTAGCATCGAACTCGTTGTTCACTTCAACGATTTCATATTGGAATTCGGTTTCTTTGGGAGAGAATTTAAATTTGGGACTCGCAAGCCTAGAAGAAAGCATTAGAAACTACGAAAGGAAAGTCTGCTCACGATCGTTGATATGTAAATCCAGAGTAAGAATCACCTAGCAGGATTTGCTCTTGCGTTTCCATTGGCGGAGGAGATTCTTTAATTATTTTCTCGGTGAAAGTCTAAGGTAGCAATGTTGAGGGCATTGTATGGTGGAAGAAATAAGTACTTTGTCGAAAAAACGAAGGTCATTATCGCCCTTTAAGACTGGCTTGAAAGGAGGCTTTATTTCTCTTCTTTTAATCATATCCCAGTCGATTCCTTTGAAAAATTCATGGGCTTTTATTTTGGCGGCTGTATTCAATCTTAGGTCAGGCTATGAGAAGATATATGATGTTATATTAAAGCAGATGTATATATATATTCGGCTTTTACGTTTTTATGAAGCAAGCCATGAAGTAGTGAGGACGCCTCCCATGAAAAATATTGTTTTAGTTCACATGATTCCTTAAAAATTTGAAAACTTGTCATTTTGCTGGCCATTTGAAAGGAGATTACATAAGCGATTTTTCTGAACATTTCATTCCTTGGACCATAGAATGGAACTGCCCCTGATAACATCTCGTATATAAGAACACCATAGCTCCAGAAATCCGCGGGTTTGCCGTATCCGTTTTGCAGCAGCGTCTCTGGAGCGAGATACTCAGCTGTTCCACATATCGTTTTGGTTTTCTCATCCTCTGAGAGAAAAAACAAGAGCGCTTAGGCCACAATTTTTATAAAAATGAACAAATACCGTCGATTCCTAGCTTAGAGAGTCCAAAGTCCGTCAATCTGATATGTCCATCCTGATCCAGCAAAATATTTTCCGGTTTTAGGTCTCTGCGAAATAAGATATATCCATTTGCCAAAGGATAAGATCCTCTTTACCTGTATAAAATGCCTTTATCATGAAGATATTCAAGTGCTAATAGCAGTTCTGCTGCATAAAACACCACTCTTTGCTCCGAGAATCTACCAGCTATCCTTAAATGGACGAATAGCTCACCTACTCCGCATTTAGCTTGAGAAAGCAGTTGATGTTTAATACCTCCTTGCATAAAGTCCATGACCATATAGAGCTTATCGACTGTCTGAAAAGCGTAATGCAATGTCACAATAAACGGACACTCCATTGATGCTAAAATTTCTCGTTCCTGTTGGTTGTGCAGTTTTTGCTTTTTCTTCGTGGCATTTTTCTTGTTAAGGACTTTCATTGCGTACAACTTATCTGGATCGGGGTGTCAATTGAGGGAGATTATGTGATTTACTGTTATCAATCTTGCTGACGAGAAACACTTTTCCGAAGGATCCTTCGCCCAGCAGCTGTGAATTAAGGTAAAGAGATCTTGAAGTCGTTTTTGGTTTACTTTGAGGATTTTGAAACTGTTCGGCCCGACTTTCTCGTGAGAGCCTGACTTGGAAATGAGGGGTTTGTTGAGGTCTTTGTATTCTGCATCTTGGAGATTGTCGCTGTGCTCAGAGTGGCCGATGCAAGGGCAGAAGTTCCCCATTTTGTAATTTATGAATTGAAGGCTAATTAGAAATAAATAATTTAATTGTCATGTAAAGTCGCTCAGGCTTCATGTGGATGAGTTTTCATCTTTGAAGGAGAAGCGAATTTATTCCTGTATCACAATGCAGTAAAAGGCGGTCACGTTGGAAGAAAGCTGCCGAATTATGGTATTATCGGATCATATAGCTATTCGTGGTCAAGAGACTACGAAGGTGTGGACTTTTCCAGAAGATTTCTGATTATTTCTGAGTGATAGTGTTTTATTTTAATTTGGAAGTTTGAAAGATATTCTCCCATTATTGATAGTCACAGCACAAGAAAATGTAAATCGGCATTCATGGAATATTTGCTTTCGCCCTCGAAAAATCGTTTGGCGAATCGACTGAGAGGCATTCCTCGATAAATAATCAAACTTCTTCATGCTTTAGTGTGGGATCATTAAGGTGGCTAGTCTGACAATTTTTGAGGTAAATTAACCTAAATTAATGCAAATTAATCGCTAGTCCGAATAATACTGAAAGGTTGAGAGATGCACTGGCTAACTTTTTAATTAAATGGGTTCATGGGTTCGAATGCCATTCCCTCATAACTCACATCATTGAATTTTCATCCAAGCATATCAGGGCTCTATTTGTTATGTCCTATTTATTCTCGAGATAGTCCCTTAAATTATCTTTAATTTTTACCTGATTTTAAGTTTTTTCCATGGTTTTAAATCGTCTAAGACATCAAAATGGTTCGTTGGTTGACTTTAGCGATGTTTATTCACAGAATCGAAACTCTAATATGTTTTTTTATATCATGACTTTTTCCATGAAATGTTCATTTTTCATGCTTATTCAAAAAAATAAATTCGAAATTTAAAACCTCTTTTCAAAAAGGGCCAAATGAATTCAATCAACGACGGTGCTGACAACCTCGGAATGAACGAAAAACCTCACGGAGACGACATATATGACGGTACTCAATCCATCCACTCCCAATCACTCATATTATTCCCTATTACTTCAGATGATACTAATGAAAAGAAGCCTGGCACTTCAAATCATATAAGGAACGGAGAACTCTCAAACTCTGAACCAGACAGCAGTAAATTCCTCACTAACGACTCTTTACGAATGCAACCGACTAGAAAAAGCGCTCAGAAATCAGTCGAGCACTGAAGACCCTAGCAGTTTCTATGGAATAGACAAAACTATATACCGCAGATCAGAAGCAACTGATCAGTTGCCTAAAACGTACACATTTCGACCCATGTCATAGACTTACCCGCTTGTAGAGGAACAGATTTTACTTTGCTGCCTTGTAATCCCGAGTTCATTCGAGAAACAGAACCTTTCGAGCCAGTGTACGCACCAGAGCAATACATGCTGGAGGAATGTTTAAAACGAGAGGCTGAGAAATTATGTTTCCATGAGACCTTAATGAACCGAGTCGTTTATGATTGCGTGGATCCTTCGTTTTACACTAAGGTGAGTCTAAAAGCTCTTGCAATGGGATTTGACTAACTCGCTTTCCAGTCGCTGAACCCAAAGGACTATGATATCGACGTCTTGCCGTTCTATATACCATCATCGAAGGATGATACCACTCTAGTGTTTGAGTCGAGATTTGAGAGCGGAAACCTTCGCCGAGCGATACAAATGTATTTTTTCCTCTTCTAACAGACTTGAGGGTTTATTAATCCTTGTTAACAATCAGCTATGACAACGAGTATAATCTCATCTTGAAACCAGATTATTTCACCAGAGGCCATACTCAATGGTACTATTTCTCCGTCGCTAACACAAGAAAAGATAAGGTATTTGAACAATGGTTGATATGTGGGTCTCATATGTGTCTGATCAAAGGAATATCGCTTCAATATTATTAATATGATGAAACCTGACAGTCTTTACAATGGGGGCATGAAGCCATTAGTCTATTCCAACTGCCAGGCGAAAAATAAAAGTAAATGGCTAAAACCCGCGCGCTGTTGACTCATTATACAATAGAAATCGGTTGGCACCGTGATGGTTATGAGATCTGCTACTATCAGAACTATATGAAGAGAAAAAACGCAGGCTATTACTACACTCTCACTTTTACAATTAAATTCAAATGTACATATCTCGATGACACGTTTGCTGACCTTCATGGCTAATATAGATGACTATGACACAGTTTACTTCGCCCATTGCTATCCTTACACATATACGGATCTTTGCCGTTATCTTACAAATCTCGAGGAAGACCCTGACAGGAAAACAAAGATTAGAAGGAAGCCTCTCTGTCAAACTATCGCTGGAAATAAGTAATTTAAGTGCTAGCAATGCAAGTTTTATACAACATGGAATAGCTGCGATTTGTTAACGATTACGAATTTTTCTAATGAATCCGAAGTTGGGAAAGACAAGAAACATATCGTGATAACTTCCAGAGTGCATCCCGGTGAGTCTAACTCAAGCTTTGTGATGGAAGGGATCATCGAATTCCTGACCGGGTCTTCAATACAAGCAAAACAGCTGAGAGATAATTTCGTGTTTAAGGTCTTTTATCCCAATAAAACGGCATTTCTAATCTATTATTCGGGACCTAGATCGTACCGATGCTGAATGCTGATGGTGTTATCAATGGAAATTACAGGTAATACCTCCCAATTATCAATATGAATAACCATTCCTCGTAGATGTAACTTATCAGGCTGCGATCTCAATAGACAGTGGACCGACCCGTCTAAGAAACTTCACCCAGAAATCTTCAATACAAAAATCGTATATATAGCACAGGATCTCGCAGCTTGCTAACAATAGTTTCTCACAGATGATAAAGAAAGCCCGAGAAGAAAGAGAAGTCCTTCTCTACTTAGATATTCATGGTCACAGTAGAAAGAAAAACATCTTCTTATGTAAGTTATTGGTCTGTCAATGGTAACTCAAAGTTCGGAAATAAATAGACGGTTGCAGCGGTAAAGATAACAAGAAAAGAGAGCAAATATTCCCTCTGCTCTTCCGTAATAATTGCGATGTCTTCTCTTTCAAAGACTGTAACTTCGCGGTCCAGAGGGACAGAGAATCAACTGCAAGAGTAGCAATTTTCTCTTATTTTGGCTTCATTCTTCACTTGATAGGTAAATGTATGGCGAGAGCTCTCTCTAGTGTATTGCTACACTCTAGAACTTTCTTTCTGTGGCGCTGATTTCGGAAAATACGAGTATTTCCATTTTACTCCAGAAATGTTCAACGAGATGGCAGTCGGTTTCTGTCAAGCGGTCCTTGACCTCACTGATCCCGAGCAATTGAAGGTCCGACTAGTCATGGAAGAAATCGAGCAGAATATTAATAAAGCGGCCAACGCTGATAAGAAAGATAACGACAAGCTTCCTGCGAATCAAGAGTAATGATATCTACTATGATGATCTAATCTGATGACTTTTTGATATTTAGTGATCAAGATTCGGATTATTCGAATGATGACGGACCTATCAAGGACGAAAAACCGAATCCTTCAGGAAATGGAGCTCAGATGGCCGCTGAGCTGGGTGGAAATGATGACGACAAAAAAGGCACGAAAAAAGGGAAGAAAATTACAGCGCCAACGTCAACGGTAACAAGCACCACAACTTCAAAGTCTGGAAAGCCTAAGAAATAAATTGAGCTATATTAAGAACTCTTTTATGAGAATTCCAGTTTGAATCTACTAATGTCAATTCGGCGAGTGAAGTAATTTTGATTCGTCATACTCGTATATCAATATTTATGCTTAACATACGGATTCTGGATTGAATTGATGGCCTTTACTAATATTGCTGAAAAATTTAAGGAGACACAGTAGTCAAATATTAAGAACTTAGAAATGACCTTCGTTTGAGCCAAAATTTGATAGGCAGGCGTCGCTAAATGTTCCACTATTCTTGAACACTAACCTTGATGCTACATCTGGCTTCAATAGCCCGATTTCTGAAAATTCCATTAAAAACATCGATATTGTCAGCAGTTGATGGTAATACCAGATAAATAAGGGCTATAAAGGAATCGCATTGACTCGAGGACAGACATCCATGATTATTTATCTGCTCTTCTGTCAGCCAATAGTCCAGATACTGTAAATCTGAGCTTTTTCATTTACGGTCTAGTTCGGACAACGCGTACTGGGAAAAGGCTGTTTTCCTTTAGTTTCCTCAGAATTGTACCGTTTTCAAGGGCAAAATCTTCACCAATTGCTTCAAATTATTTTCCTATGGCCCATTATGCTTTGAGGAGTGATCCTTTACTTTTCACTGGCGGTAGATTAAAAAACTAATCGATAATGCACCTCCGAACTTTTGAAATCTTCTAATTCGCAAACAGGCAATAATCCCAAATTAAATCAGCAAAATAACAACAACTATTGTCAAACACCCAAACACATCTCATCCACCATGAGAGGACCCCAGCAAATGAAATTGCAACGAGATTGTGAGAAGTTTATCAAACAAATCTTCAAATGCTTTGAAGATGACCCTCACAAGCACCGTAGCTTCGTGAATCTGGTCCTGAAGTATCGTCAAGGGAACCTCAAAGTCCTCGAGTTCCAGCTTAAGCTTGTGGACATGCTGAAAGATTACCCAGAGTTGATTGAGAACCTCAATCGACTAGTTCCAGAGGATTTCAAAGTCCCCATCGAAGACCCAAATCTAAAGATGCAAGAAGCAATCACTTCCTCCTTTGACAAGCTACGCAACCGCCCAGCAGACTTACAAAACTTCATCAATATATTGAAGGAACATAAAGAACAGCGAATTACTAACTACGAGGAGACTTATACCAAACTTGATGCCATTCTTAAGGACGAACCTGAATTGAGAGACATCATCAAGCAACATATCAAAATGGGCGAGCCTAAAGAGCAGGAAGCCCACGTGGAGCAGCAGGAGATCCGAGAACAGCGTTCGCAGCTAGGTGCCACAGGCTACAATCGATACGAACGAAATTTTGCAGGAACTAGAGTCGTTCGGGAGAGAGACACCAGCAGAGGAGTCGCGCAGAAGAGGCCGAACGAGCAGGAGGCTGCGCCTCCTGCAGTCAAGTACGTTGGAGGAATGACGAGTATAGTCTCGTTGCCAACAGCAGCGAAAAGCGAGCTTTTGCTCTTCCAAGTAATGAAGTCGATATTGTCTGAGGAAATGTACGAAGAGTTTGTGAAATGCATTGCGTTGTATGTGGAAGTGATCATTTCTGCCCACGAGCTCTTTGTTCTGACGCAAGATTTGTTTCCCGATGACAATTACTTTGGGTTGTTCCAGGACATTATTAATTCACGTGAGTCAGCCAGAAGAAAAACAACGATGTTCAAGCCTTCAATGGAAAATAATTTTTCAAGTAATTATTACTTAAACATCTTTTTCGGAGGTAACAACGGTAATAGAAAATGAGAGAGTCGGAAGCTACACTAAACTCGATGAGTACTACCCACTGAACAAGTCAGTAAAACACAGGGAAGAGATTGCTAACCAGGAAACTACCAAAGGATACCTGAGTATTCCTCATGGTAGTGAGGATTATTCGTTCAATCTTATGAGAAAAAATCAGTATGAGGAAGCGCTTTTCAAGGTAAAATATATCTTATTCGAAAAAATTTACTGACACGGAATTTACCTAAAAAAGTGCGAAGATGACAGATACGAATATGACCATGTCATTCGACTCTACACCAAAGCTATCGCCTGGATGAACGAGATTCTTAGCCCTGGAATGTCTGACGAACGAGCTCGCCATTTGATAGACCGAGTCATTCAGCTCAAGGTAATTTTGTTTTTATTACGTACTTGATTATTTATTTATCTATCTATCCACATCAGATCCTTCAAAAAATGTATGCGCACAATAACGAGTTAATCGAATTGCTTCGAAACAATCCAAAGGGGAACGGAAAAATCGTCCTCGAGAGACTCAAAGCGAAGCTTATCGATTTGAGAGAGGCTAAGGAGACTTGCGAAAATAAAATTTGGAGAGAAGGGCAGCAAAAGAACTTCCATCGATCGCTCGATCATCGCTCATTCTACTACAAACAATTTGAAAAGAAGTTCACCAATCACAAGAGTAAATTCTTTTCAAAAGCAACAATACTGACTGCTCGTTCTAGATTTCTTACAAGATGCTTTGCAACGAATCCAGAGCCTCCAGAAATCGTCTCCTGAGCCAGTAAGTGCATATACTATCTTGAATGTCTTATCCTTGATTAGGTTATCAAATACTGGCAAGTTCTCAACTCCTTTGAGGGTATTGAAGATGATGGTTGCAATCGACCGACTCTCGAACTTCCTGAATTCGAGGCGGCTTGGTATGATAAAGCTCTTCTTTGAAGTGGTCGTTTATACGATTTAATAGTGCGAAACAAGTTTCGCTTCAAAAATATTTCCCAGTCTATCGTATGCTGATGAAAGATCACGTTATTCGCACGGATATCACTCAAATCCTTTGGGTTGCGATTTTGAACTTCCACGCAAACAACAACGAGAAGGAGAAGATCAAAAGAATTTTCAAGAGTTTCATCGTTGAGATTCTCAACTTTGAGAGCTCTTGGAAGCCGGCTGCGTATAACAATACGGAGATTCCTGAGGAGAAACTACGCGCTTTCACCTCTCGCATAGAGACCACGATATATGAAAAAGCCTTTACTTTCTTCCGTCCTCAAGAGAGGGAATCATTAAATGAAGGTATATTATCATTTAAAGGAATTCCTCTTGATAATATTCATTTCCTAATGTTAAGAATCGACCCAAGCCACTCTTTCTGAGACGATCAGTATGTTGGAAGAACTGAACAAGGAGCCTGAGCAGGAGGATACAAAAAATAATGCTAGCGGAATAAAAGATGAAGGCAAGAAAACCACTAGCCCAAAGGGAAATAAAGGAAGCGAGTCTCCCAACAGCTCACACTCAGATTCAATCGTAAAATTTCTGTGTAGTCTGAGATATAACTTAGCCTCACCATCTAGAGCATTGATTCAGTCACCGAGAGAGAGGAAGCAAAGGAAATGGAGTTCCTCGAATCGGAAAATGATCTCGGCTTTCTGCCCAAAAAAACAAAAAATTCCAGGGTTTTCTATGGAACACAAAACTTCCTATTCGTCTGCCGTTTCTTTTTCACTCTCTATGAGCGGTTCTTGAAAGCTTATGAGATAGCTCATACGTTCGAAGTGAATTCCAAGACGGAAAAATTCACTGAAGAGGTATGTTACTATTGAGGTGATAATAAATAAATTTTATTTCACAGGAAAAAGCCAAACTCTCAAATGAAAGGTACCAAGCTTACAAATGGGTGTTGGTGCATTTGATCCGCGCGAACATTGATAATACGAAATACGAAGATTTCGTTAGAAGCTTGTTTGGAAAGGACGCTTATCTCATGTTCTTTATCGAAAAGATCCTCAATTCAGTAATTGATTTCTTTTCTTCGCATTGGAGGTTAAATTGCAATTTGTTAGACAATAAAAGCTTTGCAAAATATGGCGAATGACGATATGTCAAATAAGTGTATGGGCTTATACACTCAGTCGATTGGAAAGAAAAATGACAACCAAGGGAGCAAAAATATGGAAATAGAATCGAAAGTTTGGCAGGAAGAGCTGTATCTCTCAAAGCTTAACAACCTCGCAAGGTAAGATACGGTTCCTTTCGTGAGAAGATTGCTTATGCTTTCATTAATTAATTAGACAAAACCTCAATCAGATACAAAACACAAGGTTCTTCCGGTTTATGCTGGATAGAGACAGCTATATGCTGAATGTGAACTACTATGAGGTTCCGTACAGAGACTGGAATGAAGATGGACTAGAGGCAGCTTCTGAATATCTCGAGGTAAAAACACCTATCATAATGTCATTTCTAATCATATCTTGATAAATAGGAATTCACAAAATCGCTCACGGTTGAAAGCAACCCCAAATTGGGTCTCTCGAAGGTGTTCTTGAAAAGAAACGTGGAGAGAGTTCAGAAACACGCTGGTGACCAGAAGGTCATTCAGAGCTCCAAGATTGACTACAAGGTAAGCTCTTTGCTTGGTGATTGTAGGATGATTTGGATGTTTCTATAGATGCTACCGAATACTTTGAAGATGATAACTGACAGCTTTGACCAGAGCGATATTATTATAAGGATCAATAAGGTAAATACTATCCTCATGCCCGGTGTGGTTATAATTTAAAATTTATTATTATAGAGGAAGATACCTCCTGCTGAATACTTTGAGAATCAATATGAACGCATGCAAAACTTTCGGGTAAGCATCACTTTTTCTTATTTAGAGTCCTTAATACCTTTAGATTTTGCAAAAGACAATTCTTGGATCTGAAAGGAAATTCAAACTTATCTCACGCCCTGTAACTGACTAATACTGATATTTCCTCATCTTAGATTACGAGCTGCATGTTAGTATTCTTATTTATTAGCTCATATTGAATTTATTGTAAATTTCGATTTAGCATCTTTTCGTTGATTTGTGTACACGTTTTTACTGAATGTACTTATGGGAATTTCCCTACGATGTTGCATGAGAGAAAAATTCTTGAATCAATAAACAGCTTGAGACAATAAACCGCGGATCTGACCAAGATCAGTAAATCTGGAAGATATTTTTTCACTTGTCAAATGGCGAAATATTAGAAAAAAATTGAATTTCATATTCATAAACGCAATAGCTAATAAATTAATTCGATTTTATTGAAATATACATATCTTAGGTGCAAAGCGAATTTATTTATTGATACAAACACAAATGGAAAAGTATAACACAAACAAAAGCTTAATAGGCTAAGCGACTTGGGCTTCGTTTACAGATTATCGTATTTTCCAAAGAAATCGATAAGTGCCTGCAATCGCGAAGCGCTGCTTCTCTGAACGGTCTAATTATTCATCAGAAATCCATTGAAAGATCAGTCTAGTTTACGTTCATAATAGTTTGTGTGCTGTCGATTGCCTGAGCAGTTCCCTTTGGCATACTTTCTTCTATCTTTGTTAGAACCAATTGTAGTTCTTCATACTGTCTGGGAGTTAAAATCGAGAAAACCAAAGATTGAATTACAGCTTTTTTAAGTGCCTCCGGTGTGACTTTTCCTTCTTGATAGTCTTGCTTTGGTTGGATCTCATTAGTCTTGCTGATGTCCACCTGGAGAGGTTGCTTTACTAGAGTATATCGTTCCGAGTCCAGTTTCACTCTTTTGGCTTCTGGGCTCCCTTATTATAAATTTGTTATAATTTTCTTACCTTTATCATTTTCCAGTCTATCCAACGACGGCGATTTTGATCCCAATGATGATGGGGAGTACGTAGATGTTGATTCTGCTTCGTTGTGATGCTGTTCCTCCTCTATTTCCATGAGTTTTCCCTTAATTAAGCAGATTTCATCATGCTTCTGCACAAGAGCAAGGGCTTCAGGGTCCAGAGGAGGAATGGTCAAGTGAGCTTCGTCTTCTTTGAACAGTTTTCCATGCGATTTCTGTGAATCGTTAACCGCCTCCTTTTTCTCTTCAAAATCTTGGTTCGCACCATGGGATTTATCCATCTGAGGTGATTTCTCCTCAGGCTGGGTTTCGATCGTCTCGATTTTCTCATCTTTTTGTTTCGTGATCGAATGATGAGAAGGAGGGGAAAGCTGAGACTCAGATTTTGAGGTGTGATCTAAGACTTTTAACGTGGTTTCGTGACTGGTTAAAAACTCAGATTCGTTCTCGCCGTTTGCGAGATAATTATTCAGTTCCCTTATAATAGTGTTTGGTGCTGAAGTAACATCGAGTTTCCGGGCAGCTGATAATGAATGAATATAATTGACTCTTCCGCTTGCTAATCAATTTGTCCTACCTGCTTTATGGTTATCTTGAGGTTTGGTCTCTCGAATTTCCTGTGCTTTTGAACTAGATAAGTTTATTTTCTCCTTGAGCATCGACATCTTCGTATTTTGAGAAAGAGGCTCCACAGCACCATTCCTTTTTCGAGCTATTCGCTTAGCTCGATTATGGTGGTAATTTTGTTTTGAATGTCTTTGTTTGTGTTGGTTATCTTGATTTTGATGGTGATGATGTTGATGAGACTCGCCACCATGAGTATTTTGGTCTTGACTGTGAGAATATTGCATTCTTGAATGATTGTTATGGTATTTCTGGTTGGAGTGGTGCTGGCTGGCATCTCTTCTCTGATGGAAGTCCCTCTCATCACGCCCGTAGCGATGATGCCGTTCTTCTGAAGGCTGGTCCCTGTATTTTCTTACATTGTGTCTTTATTTTGAATAGTGGATGAGCGTCCTGAGAACTTGCGAGTGTACCTGAAATCCTTTGACTGTTTGTGATGGGAAAAATTGTCTTGTCTGCGGTTAGGTGAGCGCATTATGGTGTCTTCGGTAAATTGCTTTGGAAATTAATGATATTATATTTTTCGAAGACAATCTTTTATAAAAGGAGATTAGTATATATAATAGAATTGATTCTAATAGATGCTCAATTTTGGTCAGATTTTGTGTCGAAATACAGGTTTGAGCACCTTGAAATTGAGAAGTACTTGAATAAAAAGTAACGGAGAGCGTGGATTCTAAAATTAACTTTAAGGTTTGGTTTCCAGAATACTAGTGCAAAAAGGCAGTAAATTCTAAGATGATATATGCATTTAAAGACCGAGACTTATATCGTGATAGAACTGCTCTAGTGAATGAAAGGTGCCGAAAATTTTCGGAAGAATGAAATTTGAATGGGATTTGCCACTGAATAGAGTGCGCAGTTATAAACAGATTAATAAATTGAGCTTCATTATTATGCTTATCCTGATATGTTTCGAGAAATACTTATGTTAGTACTATAAAGAAATCTTCTAATCATTTCTTGGGCGGATTTACTGAGAAGAAACTGGATGACATTCTAACAATCGTGGGATCACAAAATATTTCCCAAAAAAAAACTAAATTTTTGTTATGAGGATAAAAAGGAACACGCAATCACTGACCTCGAAACAAAAGAACTAGAACAGAGGTAGTGAGGCAGCTCCTGCCTTGGTAGATTACTTTCAGCCAATACTTCAATGACGAAACAATTAGTAGACTGTTCTATTAAGCAATTGATGAATAGGAGTCGAATAGTAATTGGGTTCCTATTCTCTTATTCTCTTAGGAAACTATATTGGAGTCTCTCTGAAATGTTCTAATATAGTTGGTTTGACTAGATTCACACCTATATTGTTCTTTGATTGAGTATTTAATAGAATTAATAATTTGTATTCCAAAAAATTAATAATGTTTTTTGTTGAAAAATCAAATCAACTGCTTGTATAGGCGATCCATAAAATAATTATTAGAGTAATTTCTCTTTTCAAAATCAAAATGAAAGTGCAGGTAATTCGTTGCTCCTTGTAAGAACTAAAAGTAAAGCGTAATTTATTGAAAGCTCTTGGTTAGAGGGTAATTCAAGGTAAAATTGTATACTTGATGACTTTATTTGGACCTTTGAATCAGATGTCCAAGAATTTCTGTAATAAACATTTGCCTGCTAGCTCCTTCTTTTGTATTGGTAGATAACATCTCTCATATTTTCAAATTAACTTTAGTGGGTCTCTAAATAAGTATGACAAATAACGCACTCTTTCAAATTGCAAAGAATCAACTAAAACTTTGCACTCACTGAACGTTTTAGAGAAATGCAGCACAAAAAAATCCACCATTAACTTGCACAGAGAATAGACAGATCATGACTCTGAACTAAGAAGACAGGAAAAGTTGAGTTAATCAGGATCTTCTCCTAACAATATCGAAATTCTTATAAAGCTGCAGGCTTAAACTCAAAACCCTTCTATACATTAGCTCCATTCTTTTATTTTCACAGACAAACTATTCTCTCAATATTCTAAATCCCGTGCGAATTGTACAAGTGTTAGTATTAAGTAAAGTAATTATATATCAAATTGCTAACCTTCCAATAAGCACTCATAGTAAGACTCTACAATCATTCAAAATTGATACCCGAAGAATTGCTCTTTCTTAATCATGTCCTTTTCAGAGACATAATGCAGGCCTGTCATGAATACAGCAAGCACGGACGCGGCTAAAGCATATAGAATCTTGTGAGACTCCATTGTAACACCCCATTTCACCGAATAGTCTTTATATTACAGTTTAGTCCCATGAGAATTGTAACATTATTTTACCCATCATTGTGCAATAAGCAGACAGTGGGAAGATCAGAAGCATAATGATGTGAAGTAAAATAATATGTTTTTGATGCTGGCGTATCTCTTCATAGCTAATATTCAGAAGGTGTCATCAAAGGAGAAATAAATCGGTCTTACTTTATGTCACCTTGAGTGATTATGTCTGAATCCATTATGATTTTCATTGATTAAGAAATTGATTGATTATTCTTTAATTTTGCACAGCTCGAATTCCAAATCATTTTTTTTTAGGACTTTTCAGAATAAAGCTGAATATTCAGTATTCAGTATTCTGGATCTTAAAAATTCAAGCATCACTCTCTCATGCTTCTCACTTTAGAATCTAATAGGGTTTCTGAAATAATGGTTTCTTATCAACTTTCATATATCAACTCTGAATTACTAGATATGCAGTGATTTACTTTATCTAAAATTCCGAATTGATTGAGAAATATGAAATATAATGTTATTCGAATTCTTATCATAGAGAGGCTTGAGGCCATTTTGAGGATACCGCGCTTTTTCCCTTTTCACTGAGAGAATTGCCTGATAAATTAATGGTCTTAAGGCTCGTCCAAGTAGTGTTCGTGCTGAGTGCAACTGCACCCTCGTCTTCGATCTTGTTCTGTGATAAAACGAGAGTGGTCAGGTTAGCCCAGGCGGTGTTCTTACTGATTGCGGTAGCTCCTTCTGACCCGATGTGGTTGGATGTTAAGTTAAGAGTGGTAAGTTTCACCCAGGAAGTGTTCTTGCTGATTCCACTTGCTCCCTCGTTATCGATCTCGTTGAATGATAAATTGAGGGTGGTCAGGTTGGTCCAAGTGGTGTTCTCACAAAGCGCGCGTACTCCCTCTGCGCTAATATAGATGTTCGATAGCACGAGTTTCGTAAGGTTTGTCCAGGTAGTGTTCTTACCCAGTGCGCTGGCACCCTCTGCACGGATCGGGTTCCATGATAAATCGAGAGTGGTAAGGTTCTTCCAAGTGGTGTTCTCGCTGAGTGCACATACTCCCTCTGAATTGATCTCATTTCGTGATAAATCAAGAGTGGTAAGGTTGGTCCATGTGGTGCTTTTGCTGAGTGCACGTACTCCCTCTGCACCAATAGAGTTGTTTGATAAATCAAGAGTGGTAAGCTTGGTCCAGGTGCTGTTCTTGCTGAGTGCAATTGCTCCCTCGTCACCCATCTCGGTCTTTGATAAATTGAGGGTGGTAAGGTTGGCCCAGGTGCTGTCGCTAATTGCAGTTACTCCTATTGCACCGATCCCGTTGAATGAGAAGTCAAGAGTGGTAAGGTTAGCCCAGGTGGTATTCTTACAGATTACTTTTGCTCCCTCTGCATCGAGAGAATTACGACATAAATTGAGTGTGGTAAGGTTCGTCCATGTGGTGTTCTCGCTGAGTGCGCGCGCTCCCTCTGCACCGATCTGCTTGTTGTCTAAATTGAGAGCAGTAAGGGATTCTCCTTGCTTAATATATGGCTCTAGCAGCGTGGATATCTTTGATTCGCCTTTAGTTCCTGTCGTACGAGAAGATTTCTTCTTGGAATTGGCACCTCCCATGCTGTTGTTGCTTGCAGTTCTTTTCTGTTCTTAGAGAATTAAATGAGTTTTATTTTTAATTGTTGGAACTCATTATTCTTCTGCGAATCTCTGCGTTTTAATCAACTGTAACGAAACAGCTATTAATGCGTTGAATCAAAGTTAGAGATCCAGATCAAAAGTCAATACTTTTTCCAAAGCCAGCACTCAGAGCTTCTGCCAAGCAGAGAAAGAATCCTAAAGTGGCACTAACGGGCAGAAATGGAAATACCAATGAATTAACACCTAGATACGATCAATCAAGTCCACAAGAGAAAGAGAGTAAGTTTCTCCATGAATTTTCGGTCGTCTGAGCTTCTCAATGCATTTGCTCATGTATATTGAACTTTTCTAAGTTTTCAATTAAACTTTCAAAAGCCTTTTTTTTGTTTTGGATAGAATTAGAACGACAATCTTTGGAGTTTGTCCGTCCTCTAATTTTAGAATGCTCTACTTGGATATTGTTAAGAGAGCGAACCTGCATATCTCTCATTTTATTTTTTAATTTTTTTCCAGCATTCTTTACCGAATTCTGAAAGATACAAAATTTCCAAGAAAGTGCGAGAAAAAATAAAGCTATCTTCTTCTTTTTATTCAAATTCCAAATCGACAGTTCAAATCTAAAACGTCTCTATGGAGAAATTAATGCTTAGCAGTTTTATCAAAATTATTGCTTAATAAATGGATCTTATCTGAAAGAGATTCTTGTTGTTGTGACTAAGAAGGGGATCAAGTTCCAAACTTGAAAGTTTTAATGCTCAAACGCGCAATTTGATGTAATTGTTAGAAAATTTAAAGATTTTCGTGAAATTTGAACCGAAAATCTCCTGGCTCTAACAAAGAAAAAATTTATCTATCATTTGCTTAGTTCTTCATTTGGAGGCCAGATTCTGGGAGCCAGGCTTCAATGATATTCTTCAATTCAGCATCGTTGGCCTTGCTAAGTTCTCCAGTACTAAGGATGATAAGAGTCAATTGACTGTTATTTATAGAAATATAGCTTACGTTTTAATGTCGTCAAGGATCTTAGGGTGGTTAGCTCTCA